>ERZ767114.35-NODE-35-length-117704-cov-5.433752_pt1 | contig 117704 bp, 96 predicted proteins | sample MGYA00374952_ERZ767114 | MGnify/ENA primary metagenome ERZ767114 (study PRJEB28939, sample SAMN06267156) | marine metagenome | isolation source: Columbia River Estuary | place: USA:Columbia River Estuary, USA | collected 2012-05-05 ... | reverse complement strand
CCTGCCTTCGACAAGGAGGGTTAAGTCGTAACAAGGTATCTGTAGGGGAACCTGCAGATGGATCACCTCCTAAGAAAACCGGAGGCTGGAGTTCTTTGTCGAACTCCAGTCTCCACCCTTTTTTTACGCACCCACCACTTTACTTTTTACACCGTTGGTTATCATTAAGAGTTGCGTCTTACTGCAACTACTGAGGAAGAACAATGCAACCCCACGATGATTCTCAACCAACCATCCAGGACAGTGTGGTTGGGCGAGATATGCATACTGGCAACGTTATTCATAATCACTATCACCTTCCACCAACGCCTCAACCTGTTCAGCCACCACCGCCTCAAACGGTGATTTATTCTGGCCTTCCTCCACAATCGATTCCCTATCAGCAACCACAGCAATTGTTTATTCCTTACAAGAAGATTCACGCTTTCGATTGGGTCGTTTATGGTGTTCTTTCCATTCTTTTTGCTTTTCTTCCAGGTTTGAATATTTGCTGTGGATTGGTCAGTGGTGTGGGTATTCTCTCGATGTTACCGCATCTCCACAAGTCCAAGGATAAGCTTCATCCTGAATCCGGTAAGATTGTGCCAGCAATCGTTCTCAATTCGATTGCTATTTTTGTCACCTTTTTGGTTCTCATCATACTGGAAGTATGATTCTTGTACGTGAGATTATGGACTCGAAACGAGATCGTAAACACCTGTCGAATGAGGCAGTAACACGTGACCTTCATACCGGTGATGTCATCCACAATCACTACTATTCTGCAGCTCCGGAAACTTCTGAGGCCTCATTAAGGCCGAACCCTGCTGAATTAGAAATTGTAGTTCCTCAATATTTCAGTTACAAAGAAATTGGTGCAGGAAATTGGATTTTCATAGCGATTGTGAGTGGACTTTGTTCTGCTTTCATACAACCTGTGTCCCCAGTGACGGGTTTTTTTAGTTTCCTTGGACTACTTATTCTTACTCGAAACCGAGATATTGCCGTTCGAGAGCCCGGGCATCCAGATTCCGAACTCATTGGAATTGCATTCTGGTTTATTGTCGTCTCTGTCCTTTGCCTACCGTTTGGCTGGCTTTACGGATGGAGTATTTTCTTTTGATTACCGTTTGCTTGAAAGCTCTTCGAGTTTGTCTTTCATCGAATTTCTGAACGTGAGTAAACGGAGTTTAGGGGCTTCAGCATTGACCGTAATTGTTGCTCCACGGTTGAAATGCACTTCATCCCAACCATCGGGGACAACATAACCTCGATGCATGTCTGAAGTTATGGTCGTTGATTCCTCAGTCCAATCCATCCAAGACCATGGCATTCCTTCTCGTTCAGGTGGTGAAATATCACGTGCCAGTACAAAGTAATGTGTGGTTTTTTGTTCGTTTTGTACACGGGTTAGCAACCGCTCTAAGTCGTTCTTCCCCGTTGCATTACTCAACCAGGCTCCCTGTCCCAGCCATGTGGAAAAAAGAAGTCCGCTGCTCTGTTGATGGCATTTATTTTCACCGCGGCGCAAATGGTACTTACTCGGAGCGTATTGATGCGTATTGGCGATTAATAGGTCGTTCATTGCAGGATCCGTTGTGAACCGGTTCCCTGAGGTGGTGTCGATGATTGCCTGCAAACGTGGTAGCTCGTTAATGATGGCTTCACCATCAAGCGCCGTTTCCAGGTCGTCAGCAAATGTGTCGATGTTTGAATCCATGTAGAATCCAAAACTACCGGATGGGTCACCTGCTCTCGGATGCGAGTTAACTCCCATAACCGGAGTTGCAGCGTCAATGTTGTGTGATATGCTGGTCAGTGTTCCGTCACCGCCGAGAACAATGACAAGGTCTCTCCCAATGAAGTCTCCACGTCGGACTTGTTCCCGTGCTCGGACGTCAATTCGTAGTCCACCTCGGTTTACGCTGGAAGCCTCGAGAGCCTTGGTGACTAAATCCAGACTCGCATCGTGGACCGCTTCGAAATTTTTCTTGTAAACTACGAGTATGTCCGCCATCGTCTCCCTCCTTGAAGTTGCCACCGTGTTCTCCCTCTTCAACACCACCATTCTCAAAGTACTTGGAACAAGCATTCATATGTTCAGTGATGAACTCTAATCTATGCAGCCAAACCCATGGGACGATGGGGACTATTCGATTCCACAAACTGGACAACAATTCCCTCAAGGCCAACAATACCTCGAAGGTACTCCTCAATCCATTGGGTACCCCATTTACCTCCAACCACCTTCGTCCACTCCAAAGATCATCGGGATATTGTTCATCATCTACGGTCTCATTAACGGTCTTGGAGTTCTTTCACCTCTCGAACCTATCCTTACCGGCGATGGCGGAACTCTAGCACTTCAAATTGCAATGATTACAGCGGTGAGTTCATTGGTTTTGGCAGGGACTAGTATAGTGGGAGGGTATTGGCTCACCAACTACCAAAGACGAGGCGTTCAACTCATCATTGTAGGGATTCTAATCTCCAGTGCTTTGACCTTTTTAACCTACTATCTCGGTGACGACGGAGGTTTGGGAGAATCGTTTAGATTTGAGGAGTCGACGGCATTTGGTATCCTTAGCGTTACATTAGGCATTGTCACTGTTGTATGCGGCCTTTTTGCAGCCATACCCATACTCACATCATCAGCTGGTTTGGACCGCTCATCACTGTTTTCAAGACTGAAATAATCAACAACCGTCGCTTACTAGGACGTGCATGGGCACTCTCATAACAGGACAAGCAGCAACATATGTTGAAGAAATTTGGGTGAACACAACCGAGAGATACGAAATACGTTGCATCACCAATGAAGTACAACGAATTGTCCGTGAAAGTGGAATCAAGGATGGTTTGGTTTTGGTGAACCCAATGCACATTACTGCTTCATGCTATGTCAACGACTTGGAAAGTGGATTGCATCACGACATCATGAAATGGTTAGAGAAGATTGCTCCATACCACGGACAGGATGGAGCGACTGGAGATGAGTATCATCACCATCGCACTGGGGAGGACAACGGTGATGCTCACCTCAAGCGACAACTGTTGGGTCAACAAGTAACGATGGCAGTCCATGGCGGAAGACTACATCTTGGTACATGGGAGCAAATACACTATGCGGAATTTGACGGTTGCCGAGACAAACGTATTCTCATAAAAGTGGTTGGCGTGATTTAACTTTGAACCAATACCTCCGTGTGTATACTACTCGGAATGGTTTTACAGTCTCTTCGACAGCGTGAGCCATGTCTCTAGATAATGTTAATCTCGATAGAGGTTTTTTTCATCTTACGAAACCATACAAATGGTTCAACTGGATTTTTTGGATTATTGGAGTTCTTATGGTCGTGGCTGGGGCTGCCACACTCAGCATGGAGGGAGGCGTCCTTGCAGCGTTTGGTTTCTTGGCAATTGCCTTGTTTTCTCCACCATCTCTTGAAGCAGATTTACACAAGGTCCGGAAAAATGCTCCTCAGCCGGACGATTTGGAAGAGGCTGCTTTGAAGAAAGGATATGAACTTGAATCGTGGTTTTTTGGTCGTTCATCCTACACTCCTACTGCTGACCCGAACGATTGGATACTTCCCGCACCTGGGCCATCGACTTGGAATCAAGCGGACCGATATGCGCCAGACGGGGATGGCACCGCAATCCCAGAACATCCGAGTAAGGTTGGAACACCACAACCAGCCACGCTTTCGACATTTGGAGTTTGCATGGTGATGTTCATCGTTCTTCTCTGTGTATCGATTGGGTCAATGATGGTAGACCAGCAAGCAGCAATTGACAATGGAGAACTACTCGAAGAAGACGGAGGAATGAAGTATGCTCCCCTTGCAATAACAGTCATCGGCTTCATCTGGCTTCTTCTCGGATTCTTCCAACACAAGCGGCAACAGCAAATGATCGACACGCCTACTTCTCTGGTTCGTTCAGTGGCAGCAGGTTCAGCAGAACTGGTCGGTCAAGTTCGTCCCGCTCCTGAACAATGGATCAATGTCGTCGTTGATGGAAATCCCAACCGAATGATTCCGGGCTGTGTTGATTTCAGATGGGAATATGAAGTCTATGTGTGCCGTCAAGTGACCTCAACTGACTCGGACGGAAACACAACGACCAGAGAAGAATGTAATTGGCAAAGTGTGCGCTCAGACAGCGGCTATGTTCCTTTCATGCTTCATGATGGCACTGGAGGAATACGTGTAGAGTCAGGTAGTTTCAAGAGAAAAGATCTTGGAAACTATGTCAAGATGTGGACTTCAAGTCATGCAGATACACTTCGAGACCATTTCCAAACCGAATTTGCCGCTCGATTATTCCGTAATGGAGATGTTCGTAAGCACCGTTGGACCGCATATGCTCTTCGAATTGGCAACCCTGTTTACCTGTTGGGCATGGTCAAACCTCGGAGCAGAGCAGAATTAGATGCAGAACAAATCGACGGTACCGTTGGCCATACGACTATTTCGGTTCATGGAGAGGATACTCCTGGCATGAAAGCAAACATACAACGAGGTACAGAATTAGCCAACCTCGGTCGTATTCGTTCTTCTGCAGAGTTACTTATCATGCCGATTGTCTGTGTCTTGTGCGGTATTGCGCTGTTCGCTCTTCTTTGAAGACGAATAATCATAGCGTAGGATGCATGATATTATGACCCAAAGGCCACTGGTCACACCATGACCGAAGATGTCGTGATTATTGGCGGAGCAAGAACCCCGTTTTGTGAATGGGTAGGCGGAAAGCGCGGCGATGGAAAGCAAGGGGGACTCTTGAAATCCTTGAGTGCACAAAACCTTGGCGGACTCGCCATCAAAGCTGCTTTAGATAAGACCGGGACTGACCCTTCAAAGGTTGACCATGTGGTCATGGGATACGCATTACAAACTTGCGCCCAGTCAATTTACGGTGCTCGACACGCAGGTCTTCAAGGTGGAATCCCTCATGAAGTTCCAATGCTGACGCTGTCACGCATTTGCGGTTCAGGTGTCCAATCCATCGTTTCAGGTGCGCAAATGATTATGCTTGGAGAAGCATCGACCGTTGTATCTGGTGGAATGGAAAACTTGAGTCAAGCACCTCACGTCATGCGTGGCGGACGTGAAGGATGGAAACTTGGCCGTTCACCGAAAGTTGAAGACTACATGATGACGAATCTACAGGATATGACCTGTGGATTATTCATGGCACAGACTTCAGATGAATTGTGCAAGCGAAAGGGAGTCACTCGTGAAGAGATTGATGAATTTGCCGCACTTTCGCATGCTCGTACAACCGCCTCAATCGAAAACGATGTTTTCGAACAGGAAATCGTTCCAGTGACGGTCAAGAGCCGCCGAAGTGAAACTGTGATTACCCACAAGGATGAGGACCACGTTGTCAAAAATACGACTGCAGAGTCCCTCTCTAAGCTCCCAACTGCCTTTGGACCTGAGTCCTTTGTTACGGCCGGAAATGCATCAGGAGTTGTGGACGGTGCGGCTGCAGTTGTGATCAAATCAGCTTCGCAAGCAAAGTCGGACGGCGATGAACCTCTCGCCAAGATTATTTCTTGGGGGATTGTTGGTCTTGAACCTGCAATCATGGCATATGGGCCAGTACCTTCATCTCGAAAGGCTCTTGAAAAGGCAGGCCTAACCACATCGGACATCGACCGATGGGAAATCAACGAAGCCTTTGCAGGACAGGCAGTGGCTTGCATCAAAGATTTGGAATTGGATGTTGAGAAAGTCAATGTGAACGGCGGAGCTGTCGGTCTTGGTCATCCTCTTGCTGCAACTGGTACGCGGTTGGTACTCACCTTGGCTCATGAATTGAAGCGATGTGGCGGCCGATACGGTGTAGCAACTGCTTGCATCGGTGGCGGTCAAGGTATCGCTATGGTCATAGAATCAATGTGAGGCTGAAGTTGCAAAACATCTCTGTCTGAACTCAGTTCAAACACGAGTATATAAGCCGGACTCCGAAGCCAAACACATGTTGAATCCGTTTACTTGGATGAGCAATGCGAGCGTCCAGTCCCCAAAGAAAGCCTTTGCAATTGTCATGTTGATTGTATTGCTGTTTTCGACTGGAGCAATGCATCTTCAATTTGACAACAGTGAAGACGGATTTTTTCCAGACGACGAAAATGTAGACTTGCTGAATCAACTTGAGTCCGAATATCAAGCATCAGTGGACTTTATTCGAACAATACGAGATGTAGAAGAAGGCGACTTGCTGCAGAATTCCACATGGCTTGAACTGGCGGAAATAGAAGCCTCGATGTTGGAAAATGAAGATTTCAAACCCCTTCATTATCCGTTGTTTGGCACTCAAGCAAACAGCGGTATGGCAGGTTATGCGATTCAGTGGCAACTCTGGCAAGATGCTCAAAACGCAGAATGGATTGTTAGTTTCCAAGGTGCGCTGGTCGGCGTTCAAACAGCCAACAGTTCACAGTTGCAGGGTGCACTTACAAACCTCACGGCAGCATCCCAATCAATGCCACAAATCGGCGAAATTACACCCAGTCAAATGCGAGCTTGGTCTCCAGGGAATCCTACTGACTGGCTACCACGAATGGATGAAGGTAACAACCTCTCCGTAGAACTCGGTGCTCTCATTGGGCAAATGAACGGCCTTACAGCTGGTCGAACTGCTGCAGAATCCGGTCAAATTATGGCAGTAACCGGCCCTCTCAACGGTCAACTTGTCCCGCTTTCCTTTCTGCAAGACATCGACTACAGAGCAGCAATCTTGAGTTGCATGCCGGTGGCTGAGCGGGATGACCCATGGAACATGAGCGGTCCAGTCCTCACCACTCTTGTCATCAGCACTGAACCTGCAGATTACGGTCACACTGTTCTGGATGATGTTCAATCCGACATTGGTGAATGGTCACAAACCATGCTTGACAATATGACCGCTTCGACAGGAAACGAAGAACTCCGAACCTTCTCTTTTGCACAATTTGCACTTGGCGCTAACGGCAGTCTTGGCAAGGAAATCGGCATGCTAACCAGCGCAGCAATGCTGCTTCTCGCTGGTATACTTTGGCTTAATTTCAGAAGCGTCAGAGACACAGCATATGTCACGTTCTTGACCATCATTTCGATCGCAGCAACCTACGGTATTGCAGGTTGGTTGCAATTTATGGGTGTCAATATGGTGTTTAACGCTGCGATGAATTCGATTCCGGTGCTGTTGTTGGCCATCGGTGTAGATTACGGTCTGCACGTGGTGCTTCGTATTCGTGAAGAAATGCAAAACCTTGACTCGAATGATTCTATAGAGCGAGAAACATTGGCTGATTTTTCACATGAGGCACGTATGATTGCTGTACGCCGAGGAACCGTTCTGACATCGATTGCCCTTGTCATTGCCATTTTCACAGACATGGTTGGCTTCCTTTCGTTCCGATTTTCTGCTCTTTCTTTCTTGCAAGTGTTTGGTACCGTCATCGCTATTGGTTTATTTGCAGTTTATCTTTTGAGCATCACAGCATTACCAGCGCTGATGCTTATCTTCCCTCCAAAGAAACTCGCACTTTCGAAGGCCAGCAACATTTCCATTGGTCGCATCTCGCTGGCTTTGGGAAGATTGTCAACGCAACCTGTGAAAGTCGGAGTCATTGCCTTACTTTTACTGACTCCTATGTATTTCGGTTTCCAGCAATTGGAAGTTGGTTTTGACCAAAGGGATCAGTTTGATCAAGAAATCCCAGTCGTAGCAGATTTCCTCATGCTTTCTGATGATTTCCAAAGCAGTCGCTCGCCGCTTTATTTGGTTGTTGATGTGGATGCAGTTTCTCACGAAGGTAAGATCGCTTGGGATGCTGCCCATGCGATGCTGATGGAAAGCGAGGACGTCAGTGGGACTCCGAACGGTTTGTGGAGTCTGTTGTCCGAGGCTCAAGTTCGTGATTCGACTCTTAATGAGCTGATGACTTCACTCAATGCTTCGTCAACCGCATCGTATCAAGCACTCTCAGATTATCTTCTAACGAATGCTTCCGGACGGCAGTTAACCGGGGCAGTACTTGCTTCGGACGGCCAACAAACCGTTCTCTCCTTCCAAGCAGAAACTCTAGACTGGCAAGCAACCATCGACTTGTACGACCGCTTAACCCTCGCATCCCAGAATACCGAGGATTCGCTGGAAAGTGATGCTACATTACGAATTGGTGGCCGAAGCCTCATCGTGGCGCAAACAACTTCCGATGTTGCTGAGTCAGCAGTGATTTCTACCTCAGTGGTTGCGTTTGTAATTCTTGGAATGCTGGTTGGAATTCATACAACCCGTCAAAAGAGCATCAAGCAAGGACTTGCTCGAGGATTCGTCTCTTGGATTCCATTGATGATGGTCGTTGGTTGGGTCTACGGAATCATGGGCTACACGGGCTACCAAATCAATGCTCAAACGGTGACAATTGGAGCATTGTCGCTCGGTTTGGGTGTAGACTATGCGGTTCACTTCTCGATTCGACTTGAGGAAGAAGTCGAGCATCATCCCACACATTCGCAAGAGGTTTGGGTGACCAATGCATCGGCTACTACTGGCCGGGCAATGTTCGCTGCAGCGCTTACGACTGCAGGTGGATTTTCAGTGTTAAACCTCTCTGCTTTACTTCCATTGCGCCTCTTTGGCCAAGCGTTTGTAGTTGCGATCACTCTTGCGTTACTGTCAAGCATGATTCTCCTTCCAGCCTTTTACACGCCGTTCCTGAAGCAAGATGCAAAGCGATTTGCCCTTGAACACTCTGAGGCGGAATAATGGATTCAATCGCAATTGTGATGTTTTGGGTATCGTCAGTCCTGATTTTCCCATTTTGGTTCCTTATGTGGTTCATGCCTGAGCATCAACTGACCAAACGTTTCGTCGGTGATGTGCGCTGGTGCGTTGCTCCATTGCTTCTTTCATACACGATTCTGGCACTTCCGAACGCTGCTGAGGTTTTGATGACTTTTGCTACACAGATGCCAACTCCAGAAATCGTGGTAGGTTTGTTTGAAGAAGAGGAGTTTGTGGTTTTGGCTTGGTTACATTTACTCGCTCTGGACCTCTTTGCAGGGCGTTATGTTTGGCTACGGATGCTTTCCGCGCAAAGGCCGATGTACGTATCAACGCCGATTCTCATCATGTGTATGATGATGGGTCCTCTTGGCTTCTTGTTGGGGCTTTTAGCGACATGGAATGAGAAGTATTCAGAACCTCTTGAATCCGCTGTTCTGCCGGAGTAATCGTTTCTTGAAGAGGATGGTTCAAAACTGAACACTTGGTGCGAGAATCATGGCAGCAAGTCATTCTTTGGATTGCAGCCATATTCCATTCGAAATGCCCGAGAAAAAATGTACATTGTATCAGAATTGGATTCACTTAACATTCATGCATTGGGAAGTTCAACCCGAGAAAATCCAACCTCACCTTCCCGATGGACTTGAGTTGGATCTCTTCGAAGGCCGAGCATACGTGGGTGTCATTCCTTTCACGATGGAAAAGGTACGTCCGAGAATGCTACCTTGGGTTCCCTTCGTCTCCACCTTTGGTGAGTTTAACATTCGCACATATGTTGTGAAAAACGGAATACCTGGTGTTCTTTTCCTAACGCTTGATGCCCAAAGTCGAGTTACTTGTTTCCATGCTCCACGGTCCTACGGCCTTCCGTATCGACACGCCAACGCGAAGGTGAAAGTGGTTGATGAGGATACTTATTCTTGGCACTCCGTTCGAACCAACGGCGGTGAGTCTTTGGTAGGTAAAGCTCATTCCACAGGTGCAGTTCATCAAGCATCACCAAATTCACTCGAATACTTCTTGTTTGAAAGATACAGTCTTTACACCTCGCATAATGAACAAATCCACCGTGCCTATACGCATCATCTTCCTTGGAATTTTAAGAATGCTGAAGCCCATATTGAGGTGAATTCACTTTTGGAGTCTTACGACCTCGGTATTGAAAACTCACTTGTTCCTGAGCACATCCACATGAGTTCAGGAGTTGAAGTTTGCACGTGGAGTGTTCACCCAATCGAGGTGATTCAATGAATCAGACCGATGTCCTTCTCATGGACGGTGATTGTGGTCTATGTACGCATACTGCGGTTTTTCTTCATCCAAGGTTACGCCAAGCACATACCATTCGTTTCGTAGCCATTGAAAGCAAAGAGGGGCAAGAATTGATTGAGACCTTACCTCCCAAAATGAAGGACGCAGATACCGTTTATCTCATTCGTAATGGCACTCCATACATGCGTTCATCCGCAGGAATTCGCTGTTTGCTTTACATGAAGTGGTATTATTCGATGTGGTATCCAGTGCTTTGGCTGGTCCCATTGCCGCTGCGTAATATTGCCTATCGTATCGTAGCCAAAAACCGTCATCGAGTATTCAAACGTCCTGCCACATGCATCTTTCCTGGACTCAACCCGAACTGAAACATCATGACCTTGTTTCTCTTGGTAGGACTATGTCGCAGACTTGGATTATCGATTCGAACTGTTTTATTCACTTGGGCTCAATGGCTCCAGATACCTTCATGCGCGATTTGAAAAAAGTGATATCTGGCCAAAAGCAATCTCTTTTTGTCACTTCTGGAGTACACGATGAAATTCGTAATGTACGATTCCAACGGTGGTCCAAAAAACCCAAGGTGTTGGACGAATTTATGCCTTTGATGACCACCATCACCATCGATGAAAATCAAGTGAAAGGTCTGGCTCAACTGATTGGTGAAAAGGCATCACCTCAGGATGTCGACCTTTCCCTCATGGTTTTGGCCTCTAAAATGAAGCGTGAAGGTGAGGACGTCATACTGGTTACCGATGATTTCAAGATGACTACGACCGGTGAAAAAGCGAACTTGGGTTACGACACGTGTCCTCCTTCGACGTTCATCCAGCGCCTTGCTACATTGAGTGGTTCCAAGAACAAAGGTCGGATGAAGAGTCTCTCAAGACGAGTTCGAGCAGCGGAGATGCGCTACGCTATCAGCCGTGTTCACCAATACGATATTCAGGCTAAATTGACATGGATGGTTGATTCATTGATTGAGGACAGGCCACAAGCACAAAAGCGTCCAACTTCCGATGCATCGGAAATGAATCTGAAAATCGCTCTTCAAAGAACTCTATCGGGTGAGAATATCAAAGGGAAATACACCAAGAAGCTCGGTACTTTGCCAGAAATCTGCAAGCCTATTCTTTCACTTGACACTCATATTTCACAATTGACTTCAACCAATACCTCGGAGGAACTGCTTGAAGCATATCAAGAAACGTTGTTGCTCATGAGTGAAGTTCTCGAAGCGATTGGTCTTGACTTGGCGCCACTGGATGAAACTGCTGCTGAACTTGCTCACAGTGCGTTGAGTGGATATTTGTACCGCTCGGAAACAGCGTTAGGATTGATGGCTAAAATGTCAGGGAAACGAGATACAGCACGTCTTCATCTTTCCCGAGCACTCCAATCGGCTACGTTGATTGACGATTCCTTTGCTGAAATGCATGCTGTTTACCAGTTGGGACTTTTAGCCATGGCATCGGGTAAGTGGGAGCGTTCAGCAAGATTGTTTGAGACCGCTGAGATTCAAGCGCAATCCATTTCTGCAAATCGGTTGCCGTATTTGGTTTGTGCAGGGATCTCTCGACACCTTAGCGGTGATGAAAGTACTGCGCAAAAACACATCCTTTCTGCTAATCAACTTGTAAGCGAAGATAAGAAAAAAGCATCGATGGTTTTGATGAATTTAGGCGAGGCTTTGCTGGCGATCGACCAACCCGGATTAGCACTGGAGGTTCTTGATGAAGCAATGGAATGTACACTTGAGAAGGGTTCACAAGAGCAATTGGAGGTTCTTGCAGAGCATATTCTCATGGCCAACGCTGCGATGACGCATGATGATGTGATTCAGCATGAGGGCCTGAGGACGCTTCTTGACGGATTAAATCAATTGACGGAAATTGAAGCTGAGGAATTTGCTAAAAAAATCCAAGTGATTGAGAAGCGGGCTGATGAACATACTTTGCCGTTTGAAGACACCTGGAACGATTGGCAACCTGCAACGAAACTGATTCCACAAGATGCCACTTTGAAAGTAATACGCGCCGAGGTGGACGACAATCGAGATACTTTGGTGGTTGTCCATCATACTGAATTAGGTTCGATTGGAATTTGGCTTCCAGATGGAGAATGGAATGTGTCCTCAGGGCACCTGCTTTCCATTGGTCAAACGCGGGTAAAACTTGCTCAACCAACGGCCGATTTACAGGAGAAACACAGTCTGCGAGGATTGGTCGCAGTTGAAGATTCATCGAAACTTATGTTCAAAGCACCGAGTGAGGAACTTCTCGTCGAATCCGAAGATTAGAACCCAATTAAGTCAGCGGTATATCGAATGACGACGACGATGAGTATCATGAGGAAAATTTGCATCAGTTGCTTTTCCGAGAGGTACTTCATGCCGTATCTCGCTCCATTCCTTGCTCCAAGGAAAGTAAGAACCATGAAGATGAGTATGAGTAAAAACTCCTCTCCGAGTTTGGAAAACATGTCTGAAGGCAATGCGAGTAGATGTGCGAAAATAGCGACAGGAACGACGATCATCATGAAATGAAGGCTTGTCCCAATCGCTTTTCGAGGTTCGAGTTGTCCAAACGTTCGCAGGATTGGGACGTAAATCACACCAGCGCCGATAGCGAGTACACTCGAAAGCATTCCTCCGATTCCTGCTCCAATTTGCAGAGCAATGGGTTGTGGTTCAGTTGGCTGTTCCGAATCATCCTCCGTTTTCGATTCTGCCTCCATCTTACGAACGGTCTTGTAGATGGCCCAAGTGATCATCATCACACTTAAAACTTTGAACACAAAATCCATTTTATCATCGATGAGAGTAACGATGCCTACGCCAACAAGGGCACCTGGGACTGCACCTCGGAGACCCATTTTCAGTGCTGAATTGTCGAAATAATCCTCTTTGCGGTGAGCAAGCCCACTGCCCCAACTTACGACTGCTGTGAGGGTCAAGGACACAGCAAATAAGGCGCCATTAATCTCCCATCCAAGGCCATAATGTATCAGTGGGACGAACAACATCCCTCCACCCATCCCGATTGGGGCAAACATAAATGCGACCGCAAAGATACACAAGGCAATGAATAGAGTTTCAGCTATCATCACATCGTCTCCTTCAGCCAGAACGGCTCTCAGTCTGTTGTGAGGGTAGAGGTCCTGTTTCAATACACTTTTCTCATAGCAGGACTGCACCAATAGATTCAATAAGTAAAGTCAAAGACCGAAAACCATGTCTAGTGTACTCATAATTGGTGGAGCAATAGCAGGTTTTTTCCTTCTTATCGCAGTTTTTTGGTTTTTCTCTACTTGGAACCGCCTTGTCAGTCTCGAATTGAATGTTGATAATTCATGGGCGCAAATTTCAGTCTTGCTCAAGCAACGATACGACATGATTCCGAACCTTGTCAACATCGCCAAAGGTATTGCAAAGCATGAAATCGAATTTTTCGACAAGTTGTTTGACGCTCGTCGTGCTGCTGCTGGTGCACTTCAAAGCGGAAACATCGAGGGAACTGCTCGTGCGGAATCAACGTTTGCAGCAATGATTCCTCGCATCAACATGGTCGCTGAACAATACCCGGAATTGAAATCTGATTCCTCGTTCCTCAATATTCAAAACCAATTGGTTGCACTTGAGAACAGCATTGCAGACCGCCGTGAGTTCTACAATTCCAGCGTGACAACTTTCAACAAGGCCATTCAAATGATTCCTACGGTCTTTGTTGCGAACGTCAAAGGTTGCGAACGACGTGCCCTCTTCGAAATATTCGACCACGAGCGCGAAAACGTCGTTATCGAATTTTGATACTGTGGTCGGTCTTAGCGTAACTTCATAACGCAACGGCCTAAATGTGAACTGGTGAAAGGATGTTTCTCATCATAGGCTCAGGACATCTCGCTGTTCGCTTAAGCCAATGGTGTGCTCTGCGTCGACGCAGTGTTTTGATTGGTCTAGCATCGAACCTTCCCCTTGATGGGCCACTCGAAGGTTGTGAAATCATGGCGCTTCCGTCGCCAATACCACTCAATTCTTTACCACTTGATGCTCAAAAACCTACTGCGGTCCTTTTACTCAATCCTGAGGCATTAGCCGATGAGAACCCCCTTGCGGCCCTTCAAAACCACTGGCAAGATGTACCAATTCTAACGACGCTGCCACTTGAAGGGGATGGCGTGGATTTGATCAGTGTCGATGATGTATCCTTCGCAGCAATGCAGGATCGCATTCGTTCATGGGAACAAAAAGACGGAGCCAGCGTTCTCCATCATTACCTTCATTCCGTTCCTGCAGGTTCGAAAGTGGCCATATTTTGTCACGACAACCCTGACCCAGATGCATTGGGTGCGGGTTTGGCAATGTATGAGTTGGTTCGTAGCATGGGGCTCGAACCCTCACTGTTGCATGGAGGTCTCATTGAGCATCAACAAAACCGTGCGATGGTACGCTTGCTCGATATTCCCGTACGCCGGCTTATCCTTGATTGGGAAGTTCAAGATGTGATCCGAGATGCAGCAGTCGTCATGACCGTTGACTTCCATCGCCCCGGGGCAAACAACATCCTTCCGGAGGATTGTGTACCTCACATTGTACTCGACCACCATACCTCTGATGAGTCGGTCGCAGCGGATATCTCAATGCTCCGTCCAGAATACTCTGCAACCTCCTCCTTGGTCGCTAGCCTTCTCATGAGTTTGAACCACCCAATGACTGCTCGAGTGGCTACAGCACTTGCTTTCGGAATTCGAACGGACACTCTTGGCTTCACTCGCCATTTCAACCCCGTTGATATCCGTGCTCTTTCATGGTTGAATGCTTATGTTGACTCCGATTTAATCCGTTCTATAGAAGAGCCTCCACGGTCGCAGGAAACCCTTGAATCGTTCGCTGAAGCCCTTGCATCAAGGACACTGGTTGGCTCAACTCTTCTCGCCCCACTCTCTTCCATGCCAAACAGAGATTCATTGGCTCAAATCGCTGATTTCCTTTTACCTACCGAAGGCATTGACACCGTCGTCGTTTTTGGACCACGCCGTGGAAAAGTTATTCTTTCTGCACGTTCAAAGGATGAGGGTGTTCACCTTGGGCGTTTGCTCTCAGATACTTGGGGTGGTGGCCTTTCAGGTGGCCATAAGGCTCTTGCTGGTGGGCAGATTCCATTTGATGTTCTTCTCAATCAACTTCCAAATGACCCCGAGGAATCGGAGGTCCAAGCCATTCATGCTATGTCACTTCGACTACGTCAACTCTTTACGGACGGTGATGATGAATGACTGAAACTCCTTTCATCGACATCAGTCCTACGCTCCGTATACTCGGGACAGCTCACGTTTCTACCGCAAGTGTAGAGGCAGTCCGTGAGCAGATTTCGACGTACAAACCCGACCGTGTAGCCGTTGAATTGTGCGATTCACGGCATCAAGCACTGACAAGCGACCGTCGTTTGGACAAAGAGGGATTGTTGAAAGTCGTCAAAGAAGGAAAAGCTCCTTTGGTCTTGTTGCAATCTTTGCTCGCCGCAGAACAACGGAAAATGGGGTTGGATGAAGGTCAACAACCCGGTGCAGAACTTCTTGCTGCAGTTCAAGAGGCCGAAGCTGCCGAACTTGAGGTCGCTCTCATCGACCGTGACATCCAAACCACCCTTCGACGCGCTTGGAAGAAAATGCGCTTCCGTGAAAAGGTTCGAATTCTGTGGTCCTTACTCGGTGATGATGAGGACGAAGATGCGCCAGAAGTCAATGAACTACTTGAGGACCAAGATCTACTTACTTCACTGATGGAGGAATTGAGAACCTTTTCGCCAGGTGCTGGCCTTGTTCTCATCGACGAGAGGGATTCTTACCTTGCCGGTAAACTCGCACTTTTACATGACGATGAGAAAAAAACACTGGCCGTCGTCGGTGCAGGTCACCTTAAGGGCATTGAAAAGCATCTTTCAGAGCAGTCAATGCCTGACAAATCCTCTTTGGATGATTTGAACCAACTTCCTGTCCGTGGTCGCTTTTCCAAGAGTATTCCATGGCTGATTCCACTCTTTGTGATGAGTTTGATTGGATATTCAATCGCAACTGGTTCACGTGACAGTTTGATTGAGATGTTCACCGTTTGGACAGCAGCAAATGCAGTATTTGCCGCATTGGGTTGTGCACTTGCTCGTGGGCACCCTTTAGCGATTTTAACCGCTGCTGCTGCATCCCCCATCACCTCCCTCAATCCAACCCTTGCGGCTGGTTGGTTTGCTGGTTACGTCCAACTTAAAATCAAAGAACCAACTGCAGAGGATTTGCAACAATTCCTCAAACTAGAGAGTCTCGGCTCCTTTTGGTCCAACAAAGCGGGACGGGTTCTGATGGTGACATCTCTGTCCAATCTTGGAAGCATGGCGGGGGCTTGGTTTGCGGCAACTGGACTGGTAGGAAGTCTGCTTTAATCGATGGAATGGAGCACCTTAAACAAATCGCTGTGCTCTTGGACATCGTGTACACGAACGATATCAATTCCTTGGTAATAAGCCGTGGCTGCAACTGCAAGCGTTCCACTTAGCCGTTGGTTTGGGTCATCGTGGCCCGTAATTTGACCAATCATTGATTTGCGCGACGCACCCCACAAAACTGAGAAGCCTTCGATTCCTCGAAACAATTCATGTCTTTGCAAAAGGTCGATGTTGTGCTCAAGTAATTTGCCGAATCCAATTCCTGGGTCGAGCACGATGAATTCAGCAGGTAATCCCGCAGCGACCAATCCACGTGCTGTTTCAAGTAACTGTGTACTTACTTCTACGGCGCAATCGTCGTATGAGGGTTTCTCTTGCATGGATTGAGGATCACCTTGCATGTGCATGATGCACACTCCACATTGTCTTTCAAGAACCAATGAAACCATCTCAGGATCTCTAAGCCCTGAAACATCGTTGATGAGATCAGCTCCCGCATCAAGTGCTGCGCGTGCAACTTCAGGGCGCCGAGTATCGATTGAAATAAGTCCAGTAGCGTTACGAAGCCGTAATGCCGTAATGACTGGGACAACCCGTTGCAATTCTTGTTCCACGGTGACATAATCTGCATTTGGACGAGTTGATTCACCTCCGATGTCAATCCATGTTGCTCCTTTTTGCCACATTCCCAAAGCAGTTTCAACAGCATGTTCTACTGTGGTCCTGCGACTCTGTTCATGGAATGAATCCGGTGTCACATTGACGATTCCCATGATGTGGCATGGCTGTTCTTCGGTACGGTGAAGGCTCATCGAGAGATGGTCTCGGCGATTTAGATTGGGTGGTAAGGAGGCGCCCATCAACCTCCCGAGTTCGGCAGATTTGATAAGATGTGAGTGTCAAGGACACCTATGACCGACGACATTCTTGCCGATTCCCCGCTTGGTTTGGGGTCTTCGCAGGAGCTAATCAACGGTCTGGAAGCCGATGAGCACCGTCACGAATTGGCTGAACGATTGATTCGTCGTTTGAGTGTCAAGGACCACAACGCTATTTTCGAAATGATCTCAGCAAAAGCCTATTTTGGCGGGATTCTTATTGCAATTCTAGCCTTGTTCTACTGGATCTTTATTTCGTCTGCGGACGACAGTTTAGATACTGGAGTTTCTATTCTCGGGACGCTGAGTTTCCCTGATGTCGCAATAGCTGTAATGGCTTTGGGACTTCTTTCAGCGTTGTTTAGGGATTACAGCCGAGAGTTAGGTCATCTCTTCCCATCCTTGGTATCTGGTGTTATGATTATTGTGTGCGGATTTTACGCCGTCGAACCCCTTGTTTATGGTTTTGTTAGCAACGACCTTGAGGCACAAACTGCCCTATGGCGCAGTGCACGGCTCGGATTGCTTTGGGGTGGCGTTACATATTGTGCGCATTATTTGGTCGACGCTTTCCTTCTCTACTGGCTCAAACAGTTTTGTGCGAACCATGACATTAACATTTCTTCAGTCGAAGAGTCAGTTGCGCATGAACACCTTTCAGCAGATTGAGTTGAGACTGCACCTTTCTTGTAGGATTGTCAACTCGAAGCATCATGACAGGTGAGCGTGTCGATGTTCTTCGCTTAGGTTATCGTCTTGGGCGTGACCCACGAATCACGACACACCTTGCCCTTGTAGGTCGAGCACTTGGTGCCGATCGCTTTCTTTTGGCAGGAGATGAAGACCCAAAGATGTTTGAAAATTTAGAATCGGTAGCTGATCGTTTTGGTGGAGGTATGGAGACCGAACACGTTCATGCGCCCATGGGCTGGTTGCGCCGTTTTGTCGAAGAGGATGCAGGCGATGGAAGCCCAGGTATTGCCGTTCATTTGACAATGTATGGGGAGCCTTTTCGCGAGGCAATCCCTCGTATTCGCCGTGACCGACCAATGGTCATCGTGGTTGGAGGTGCTAAAGTTCCTGGTGACGTCTACAAACACTGCCAGTACAACGTTGCAGTTGGTAACCAGCCACACTCTGAAGTGGCGGCTCTCGCACTGTTTCTGGATGCTTGGTACGGTGAATCAGGAAGCAACCGTTCTTTCGATGATGCACGGCTGATTATTCAGCCCACGGCGAACGGAAAGAGAGTTCGGGATTTAGACCGTGAGGAAGAGTAGTGAGAAACTACTTACTTTCGTTGTGTTGTCCTTTTTTACTGTAGATTCCATACTCGACTGAGGTCGCTTCGGTCATGCGTACTCGATGCCAATTATTATGTGGGTTCGTTTTCGACGAAAACTGATGTCGGGAGGTGCTACACAAAGCGGCAGTTTCTGCCCCGGGCGGAATCAGCGCGGTGTGACCGCTCCTCCTTCCTTCGTAGATGCTGCTGATGGGCTTTCTTTGGGCGTGGATTTGCCACCTCCAGCAGAGGGCCCAGGTCTTCTCTTGACAGCCGATGGTGGTCGTTATCTGGGGACCTTGTTTGGAGCGCATGGCTACGGTGAAGGGGAACTTGTATTCACCACTGGGATGATGGGTTATCAAGAATCACTCACGGACCCATCGTTTGCTGGTCAAGTCCTTACGTTTACTTACCCATTGATTGGGAATTACGGTATCCATGCTGGTGCATCCGAGTCGTCTGGGGTTTGGCCTCGAGGCGTCGTTGTTCGCCACGCAATGCATCAACCCGATCACCGTCATTCAATCGCTCCAGTCGAAGATTTACTTCGCCTTCACGGCGTACCAGGGATTCAAGGTATCGACACTCGAGCAATTACTCGTCGGGTTCGTGAACTTGGAACTGTTCTGTGCGTCTTCGGCCCAGTGGACGATGAAGCGTTATTGCGAACTCGATTAAAGGAATTAACTTCACCCGACCTCGAAGACCTTGTCGAAGAAGTTTCGATCTCTTCCCCAGTCGTTCTTAATCCGGGCGCATTGGATCTACTCGATCAACCACTTCCTCGACTTGGGGCATTAGATTGTGGAATAAAATTCAATATTTTGCGTAACCTATGCCGTCATTTCGAAGTCGTGTGGTGCCCACCAGGGACATCGTTTGATGTTCTTGTCAATGATTATCAAATCGATGCCCTGTTTTGCTCCAATGGGCCTGGGGATCCGGCACACACAGGTAAAGCCACCATGGCCCGCAACACGCTTGCGAAAGCCGTTCAAGCAAAATTACCAGTCATGGGGATTTGCTTAGGTCATCAGTTGATGGGGCTGGCATCCGGATTGCAGACCTACAAAATGCGCTACGGTCACCGTGGAGCAAATCAACCCGTTATCGATTTGAAAACGGGATTGGTTTCCATCACAAGTCAGAATCATGGTTTTGCTGTCGCAGACCCGGATGCAGGGATGTTAGCTGCTCATCCAAGTGGGGCCTGCTCACCCCCGGGCGAGAACCTCCATGGTGCGGAAGTGATCGTACGCTTTGTGAATGCAAATGACAGAACCGTCGAAGGATTGGATTTGGTTGGACACCCGTCTTTTACCGTACAATTTCACCCTGAAGCTTGCCCAGGACCACACGATGCAGCCCCTCTCTTTGAGCAATTCCGGGATATTGTTGACCGTGCACTTGGAGGTGAGTACTGATGCCACGCCGTGATGATTTGAAGACCATTCTCGTACTTGGCAGCGGCCCAATTAAGATTGGACAAGCCGCTGAGTTTGACTTTTCGGGAAGCCAAGCCGTTCGTGCTTTGCGAGAGGATGGCTACGAGGTGATTTTGGTAAACTCGAATCCAGCAACCATTCAAAACGACCCCGAGATGGCGGACAAGGTGTACATTGAACCACTTCTCCCAGATACCGTTCGTCGCATATTGGAGATTGAGAAACCTTGTGCTTTGCTGGCTGGAATGGGTGGTCAGACTGCTCTTAATATCGCCAGTGAACTTGCCCATGATGGTTCTCTCGAACGTCTCGGTGTCGAACTCATTGGTTCGGATTTGGATGCAATTGACAAAGCCGAAGACCGTGAATTGTTTAATCAAGTGTGTGAATCCATTAACCTCCCCATTTCCGAGGCTATTGCCTGCAACACGATGGACGAAGTCATTGCAGCGGCAGAATCAATTGGTGCTTGGCCGGTTTTGATTCGGCCTGCATTTACATTGGGTGGATTAGGTGGAGGTACTGCATGGGACATCGGTCAATTGGTGGAGATTGCCACGTTAGGATTGAGAAACTCTCGAATTAATCAAGTCTTGATTGAAGAATCAATTCTTGGTTGGCAAGAATTGGAGTACGAAGTAATGCGGGACGGTGCCGATAACGCAACGATCGTGTGTACCATGGAGAACATCGACCCAATGGGCGTTCACACCGGTGAATCAACGGTTGTAGCACCCCTGCAATCGTTCTCTGACGCCGACCATCAAATCCTTCGAGACCAAGCCCTGTCACTTATTCGAGCGTTGAACATCAAAGGTGGTTGCAACGTACAGTTTGCCTTCAACCAATTCACCGGAGAAATCCGAGTCATCGAAGTGAATCCTCGCGTGTCACGTTCTTCCGCATTGGCGAGCAAAGCGACTGGATACCCAATTGCACGGATGGCTGCAAAGATTGCAGTCGGCTATACGCTTGATGAATTGCCCAATCCAATAACGGGGGAAGGAACAACCGCTGCCTTTGAACCAACGTTGGACTATTGCGTTGTCAAAATTCCTCGTTGGCCGTTTGACAAGTTTAGAACAGCAGATAGGGAACTTGGAACTTCAATGAAGTCGACTGGTGAAGTGATGGCTATTGGAAGAAACTTCGAGGAAGCGTTCTTGAAAGCCTGGGCCTCTTTGGAGCAGGGTTGTGCTCACCCACGTCCGCTGACTCGAGCCGATGAATCGGAGGGTGAAGGAATGGTGGAAAGAGCACTCACAGCACTCCCTGATTCTACACTGGTGGAATGGTGCAGAGTCGCTACCGATCGACGAATGGGCGCATTAATTGAAGCGTTCCGTCGTGGTTGGAGTGTTGAAAAAGTACATGAAATAACTCGAATTACTCGTTGGTTCCTGTATCGCTTTGAGAACATAGCAAAGTTGGAAAAAGAGATTACGCAGACTTCAGCACTACCAACTGAATTAACCCGTGAACAGTTGCGCCACTGGAAGAGTCATGGCTTTTCTGACAACCACATTGCAGATGCTTTAGCTGGATTCCCTCCAACAGGACCACGCTCAATACCTGTTGGCCGAAATGAAGAGGCTGTAATGAGTCGAAGACATGCATTAAGCCTACACCCTCGCTATAGAATGGTTGACTCATGCGCTGCCGAATTCGCTGCTAAAACGCCTTACTATTATTCGACCTATGAACTGGACGATGCCAAAGGAATCGATCATCTGCCGGACATGGAGTCCCGGACCAAAGAACGCCTGGTTACCGTAGGTAGCGGCCCGATTCGAATTGGGCAGGGGATTGAATTTGATTATGGATGCGTTCATGCAGTCAAAGCAATTCGTGAAGCAGGCAAGGATGCCATCATCATCAATAACAATCCTGAAACTGTTTCTACAGACTTCGATACTTCAGACCGGTTGTATTTCGACCCATTGACATTGGAATATGTGTCAGAAATACTTCTTAGAGAGAAAGCACACGGTATTCTGCTCCAGTTCGGTGGTCAAACGGCCATCAACCTTGCACTGCCGTTGAGTGAGCGTTTACCTCTCCTCAAACCGATGGGCCTCGACCTTTCCATAATGGGTACATCGTGCGACGCTGTCGATGAAGCAAGCGATCGTGAACGGTTTGAGGCCTTCGCTAAGCGTGCTGGATTACGAATGCCGAATGGAACAACAGGCACCAGTGCTGAAGATATTCGAAATGCCGCAATGGACATCGGCTTTCCAGTCTTGATACGACCATCGTATGTTCTGGGTGGACGGGGCATGGAGATTCTTTCCAACGAACAACAATTGAATGCCTATCTTGAGGAAGCCTATCTCGCTCCTGACAAACCCCTCTTGGTCGACGACTACCTTGGTCATGCTACAGAAATTGACGTGGACGCAGCTTGCGATGGAACGGATGTTCTGGTTGGTGCGATCATGGAACATCTCGAAGAGGCTGGAATCCATTCAGGAGATTCCACTTGCTTCATTCCTGCTCAGAACATTTCCGAATCAATGCTGGCTAAGATTGCTGAGCAGACGAAAATAATTGGCTTAGGTCTCAAGATTAAGGGCTGTTACAACATTCAGTTTGCACTGCAAGGTGATGATTTGTATGTGTTGGAAGTCAACCCTCGCTCTTCTCGAACTGTTCCGTTCGTTGCTAAAGCAACCGGACTGCCTATGGCAAGGATTGCAGCGAACATCACCATCGGAATTCCCCTTTCGGAGCAGGATATACCACGCCGAACTTCCGGCCAAATCTGCGTGAAAGCCCCCGTGTTCCCATTCATCAAACTTCGAGGACTCGACCCAGCCCCTGGTCCTGAAATGAAATCCACCGGAGAAGTCTACGGTTCTGATGTCACTGCAGACAAAGCCTACCTCAAGGCTAGACTTGCAACTGAGGTTCCTGTTGCCACATCAGGTGGCGCCTACCTTACCGTTCGCAACGAAGACAAGGAAGGCTTGATTCCAATTGCCCAAGAATTGGTTGAACTTGGATTCAACTTGTTTGCTACACCTGGTACATGCGATGCCCTTCGAGATGCAGGAGTTCCAGTAAGTGTTGCCTATAGAATCGCTGACAAGAACCACCCTGATGCACTTGACTTGATGCATAAAGGTGAAGTCTCATTCATCGTGAATGTACCTACCGTTTCTGGTGGTGCGGTTCGAGATGGGAACATGATGCGCCGTCTTGCCGTAGAATTGAACATTCCTTTTGTCACGACACTGCGTGGTGCTAAAATGGAAGTGGCTGCAAGTAAAGCACATTTAAGTGGGCCTCTAGAGCCTCGCAGACTGACTGTTCATTACTGATCAGCAAGCGTCGTATGCTTCAATGATGTATTTGGTGAGAGGGCTTGTCCAAGCGAGTTCACTGATACCATCTTCGCCTTCAACGTCGTAAATTCGAACAACATCTCGAACGCGAACATTGCCTTGTGCCGAGCGAGCAAGAATCGTAGCCGGTTTAACCGCTTTACCAGTCCCATGCGGATCATAGACGGTATCCAACGCATCGGAAAGGAACCATTCCGCTTTTCCGCCAGGCTCGCCATCGTAGGTCTTTTTGATTTTCTTTGGACCAAACATCCCGCTTGATTTCTTTTTTTGTGTGTTAGCAGCGGCCTTTGAAGCAGCTGCCTTGGTCGTATCTTTCTTTTGCTTTGGCTTAGAGGTTGACTTTGCTGGCTTCGTTGTGGAACTGCTTGCAGCGCCACGGCCCTTGAATTCCTCTTCGAGTTCGGCACGAATTTCTTTCTCGAGTTCACTTCGAATACTCTTTTCGAGTTTACTTCGAACCTTACTTTCGAGGGCGGCAGGATCACCTTTTGCGAGTTTTTCGAGAGCGTCATCACGTTCGTCTTGCATGGCTTGCATGACATTGATGTAGTGCGCAGCGACTTGAATGAGTGATGTTTCCATCGACGCTTCTAATTGCATGGAAACAACTTCGCCAGCAGAGTCTCTCCACTTGCGCCATTGTAGCATAGTGTTGGCGTGTATGTCAGAACCACACTTCGGGCAAAAACTACGCTTTGGAGGTTTGAGAACGGGAATCGCTCGCATTGCATCCGGGTCGATACCTTCGTGTTCACCGCTTGCTACATCGTGAATGTGCGTCGATGCTTCCATACCGTTGTCCATTGCTTCTCGGAACATCCCTTCCTTCAAGTTTAATTTTCCGGATTGGATTAAATCCCAACCGTTGGTGCCTCGAACAACCGCTCGAACGGCAGCGTTTGCAGCAGGTGATTGTCCCCATTCATGGTCCGAGTATACTGAACTTGACGGTGATTGAAGAGTTTCGCTGGCAAAGGCGTCGGATAGGTCCACGTCTTCGCCCGCCGCCGGTGCTGCAATACCCAAAACGATTGGATTTGCACCATCTTCGATTTTTGCAATCATGTCGAATTTTTCCGCCATCGAGAGGTCATCTCGAATGCGAATAACCTCTTTCAATTGGTTCAAATCGTGACCTGTTGCAGTGATTGGTCCTTGCCCAGTAAGGTCGTGGCCGCATGAGAGGCAGAATTTGGCTGCAGCCTCAACACCTGCTTCACAAGTTGGACAGTAGACTCCCGCCATGATGAGCAATGGTTACCGACTACTTTTCAAGTGTGACGGTCGGAACCGGCTAAAATAGGTCGAATCCCATGTACATGAGCAATTCCATCATTCAGGAATGCATCGGATACAAGCATGGAGTAACGCAATGATTTCGAGTTTTTCCATTTCGGCAAGGATTGGGGCTAGGCGAGGCCCTTTCTCTGTTCCCATGAGGGAGGCATATGCGACTTTGAAGGCACTTCGGGGGGATAAATCCAGATCTCGGGCTGCTTGTGGGATACTTGCGCCTATGGCTGCAGCATCCCATTCACACGCTTCGAGGGCAGCGGTCATGTTTGCTAAAATCTTCTTTTCATCGGCATCAAACCGTTGGAGCATTTCCACGCTTGGTTGCTCAAGAATGTTTATCCTCATTTCTTCGGGGAAATGTTCCGAACCAATCCAGTGGCGCATTCTGTTTAATCGGTCTTGCAATTGAGGGGTGACTGAATCTACCGCACCAGAGGAGTTGAGACTCGACCATACATCCTCATCGTTCTTTTTCGTTTGAGCTAACAGTGCAAGATGCCTGAAGGTGACGGCTGTCGCAAGTGCTTCTTGGCCGGAGACCGTACTCGTCATTCGCATGGCTCCGGCTGCATCTTCCACCTGGACGCGTTGACGGCGGCTGAGTTCTTCGCTGGCGAGTTCCTTCTCAAAATCCCTTGCTGCAAGACGTTCATATTCGTCAGCAAGAGTCACCAGGCCCATTCCAGTATCGAATTCAATGGCCTTGTTTGGCTTGGATTTCGCAATGAGCAGTCGGAGGATTTCTGGTGGAACCAATTCAAGTGCTTCGATAGGTCCAATGGTGTTTCCAGTCGAGGAAGACATAGCACCTTGGCCTTTGAGGCTAATCCATTCATACACGAGGGGCTGGGGCGGCTCATGGCCGAGTAATTGTGCAATCTCTCGTCCGGTTGAATACGAGCCTCCTGCTGCGCCATGGTCTTTTCCAAAGGCCTCACAAGTGACTCCAATCCATCCCCATTTTGCTGGCCAATCGATTCTCCATGGTAGTTTACCTTCACCTTTGGTGATGTCCGAGGAACCAGTTTCCCCGTATTCATCTTTCCAATGTACCAATGGATATTCGTATCCAGTCACTTTGACCTTGTCCAATCCTTTCTTGGAATTAAGTGGGCTCCATGGAAACCAATCGTCCGGTAATTCTCTACTTGAGATTCGCTCTATACACTCTCTTATTTCATCTGCCCTATCGCAAGCAATCTTTGAGAGTTCTGCGAAGCATCCGCTTCTATAGGAGTCAAGATTGTCGATAAGCCGCGGGTTTACCCCAATTTCACTGAGCGCTGTCAAAAACGGTTCGAGAAAATGGTTTGCATACGTCCAATTTTCGTTCTCAAAACGCCCCCAGTCAGGGCTTCCATCTTTTTTGGGAGCGGGGATTGCACCGAGTTGGTTTCCAACAAATTGTTCGTATTCAGGTCCTAGGAAATCATAGACTTTACGAAGTGGGTCAGCACTGTCAATGATGAACACAAAATCCACATCAAGGCCCGCATTTTGCGCTGCCCTAGAGATCATATCCCCGGTAAGTATTTCTCGCAGGTGGCCTATGTGGAATTCACCACTTGGCGTGATTCCAGTGGATACGACGTGCTTCTTTCCTTTGTGGGAGAGAGACTGCGCCGCAACATCTGCCCAGTGCATTCACTCACCTCAAACGGGAACGGCTCGAATGATTCCGCGCAATGGAACCCCGTTGATTTCATTTCGAGTTGATTTGTTGACCAACACAATTGCTAATCCGACTTCGCCACCAGCAGCACGGATTGAATCAATTGTGCGACCCATTGTCGTTCCTGTTGAGAGCACATCGTCAATGATGACGACTTTCTTACCGGCGACTTGGCCGTATTTATTGGAAAGAACACCATGGCCATCGTCACCGTCGACGTTGCGGTAGATTGTGTATTCCGAGCCTAAGCAACGAGCTACTTCGTGAGCAAAACTGATTCCATTGATGGAGATCCCGACGATGGTATCAATATCAGCGAGACCGAGTTCCTCATCAGCAACATCAGCCATGATTGTACCAATTGCTGCAATACGCTCCGGTCGAACGCCGATGCTACGCCATCCGATTCGGACATCAGTAGGTCTATCTTTTGATTCGCCACCAGCAAGCAACCACGAAATGGTGTCTTGGGAAAGGGAGAGTTCGTCCGCAATTTGTTGTGAATTCAAGCCTTCCTTCCTCAATCCAAACGCTTGGGCACGTAATTCTTCAATACTCGATACCATTGTTCTCAAACGACGGTAAGGTCACTAACTCATCAACCCTTTGTCTCTCTCGTATGTCGAAGAACCGGATGAACCTCTCCAAAGGCTTCAAGAAAGAGCGATACAGGGCAACACCATGAGCGACTTTGATTACGAGTCCCTGCTCGACCGAGCACGGGAAAATATTCCTCAAGAAATCTCTTCACGTTCGAGATGGCGTTTGCCTGAACCTCAAATTATGATTGAGGGTCAAAACACTATTTTTCGAAACTTCAATGAAGTTGTCTCAATGATGGACCGCGACGACAATCACGTGTATCAATACATCTTGAATGAGCTTGGAACATCTGGCTCAAGAGACGGTCCTCGTGCACGATTCAAGGGGCGTATCCCTCCGAAGAGAATTAAGAAGACAATTGTCAACTACGTTAATTCCTTCATCAAGTGCAGTCAATGTTCTGCCCCCGATACGCACTTCATCAAGCAAGACCGTACAACTCTGCTCAAATGCCAAGCATGCGGTGCAACACGGCCGGTCAAACTCTGATCATTCGGTTAAATCAAGCATGAGATGCTTGGCTACTTTACCCGTTTTAATGTGCTCAAGGACATCTTCTATTGATTGCTCATCGGGGAGGGAGTACCATACTCCTTCGGGATAAACAACACAAGTCGTTCCGAATTCACAGAAGTCGAGGCATCCCGATTTTTGGACTCGAACATTTTTGATTCCGGCATCCTTCGCTGATCGTTTCAACAAACGCATGAGGTCAAGACTTCCACGGTGTGAGCAAGATGGCCTTGATGCACCCTCTGGGCGTTCATGTCCACACACAAACACATGCCTCTCATAGCCTGGCTCAGTCCGTCCTTTCGGGTCGTTAGGCACCGTGCTCACTCCGGTTTGAGAGAAGATATTTTCTCTGCGAGTTGATAGTCAAGTTCAGTTACTTTTTCTTGGTCATGAGTGAACAGTTCGATGACGACGTATCCCCATCCGAAGTGAATGTCCGGGTGATGATTTTCCTTTTCGGAGAGTTCGGAGACTGCATCAACAAATTGTTTTGCAGATGCAAAGTCAAGGAATTTATACTCAGCCATAAGCCGGTCTTCAATCAGTTCCCAGCCTTTGGGGGCGTCCATAACCTCATCCCCAAAGATGAGCATCATCGCTGCCTTGGCTTTCTTTCTCCACCTTTTCATGGAGTTTCGAACGTCGCTTCATATCAGCTCTTTCGAATGCGAGTAGTGCTTTGTCATCGATGTATGCTGGGCGGGTGTGGGCGATTAAAACAATCTGTGCTATGATATCACGTGCAAGAAAAACGGTTCTTCCGTCATCGGTGAGCAGTTCAATGTTGGATTTGCCCGAGGCAAGTAGTCGGCCTCGCATCCACGACTCATCGTTGGATGGTGTAGAGCGGGAATCAAGTAGAATCTCGACCAAATCATCACGTCGAAGCCCATGTCTGCGCTCAAGCAAGTCACCGTTGTGGACGTCTTCAAATTTTGAAAGGTCAGGAGAACCCATGTCTTCCCAAAGGGGTGTTGCCCAGTCAGGGAGCGTGATTTTCAGCTTTTTCTTAGCGGCCATGTACCGTTCAAGAGCCGAGGCTACTTGAACCTCGCTCCTCGACTCCAATGAAACCATTGTTGAAGACAAGTTGAACGGATGTCTTCTTGAAGGGTGGGCGACCGGCTTAGAACGGGGAGAAGGGTATGAAAGTCTCGTGGCGAAAACTTCCAACCGTCCTTCTCGAAGAGGAAATTCTGGACAAAGCATTCTCGCGTGCCAAGAAAGCAGCGGACAGAGTGGACGACTCCGACCGGGTTTTCCGTGTTCGTAAGCAAATGAATCGTATGGTGCAAACAGCAGCAGACATCATCTCTACAACATTCCAAGACATGGTCAACATTTGGCCTTCACTAGACCAATCGCCTCAATTCGATATTTCTATGATCGATGCCTGTGTTGGCTGCGACGATTACCGTCACCACCTTTCAATGCTGCAATGGGGTAGTAAGCAGGTGATCAACATCGCAGGTCAGAACAGCAAGAAGATTGTTCGTACAGGGCGTACAGAATTGATGCACGATGCACGTCGTGAAGCCTATGGACGGATTTCTTCCATCATGCGACGTGTTGGTCCTTCATTGACATGGTTGAGTGAAGCACGTGAAGTACTCAAGCGTCTGCCAACCATCGACCAACTTCTTCCGTGCATTGTGGTATGTGGCGCACCCAACGTTGGAAAATCCGCCTTCATCTCTGCGCTGAGTTCGGGTAATATGGAGGTAAATCATTATCCGTTCACCACGAAACAAATCCACGTAGGCCATTTCACTCACCGCCGTTTACAATTCCAACTCGTCGACACACCCGGTCTTCTTGACCGGCCGTTGGATAAGCGAAATGCGATTGAACTGCAAGCGATTGCCGCTTTGGAAAACATCGGTTCGTTGGTACTGTTTCTGATGGATGAGAGTGAGGCCTGCGGAACTTCCATTGATGAGCAGAAGCACCTTCTGGAAGACGTCCGGGAACTCCTGCCAGGCACTGACCTGATGGTTGTCACTTCAAAGGCTGACCTTCTCACACCTCTTCCTGAGTTGTGGGACCAGGTGAATGCCGCTGAACAGGAATGGAGGGATGAAGGCTCTGAAGGTGAGCCACAATTGCCATTACTGTATGACCCTCAAGGCAGAATCACAATGTCGGCAACAGAATTTGTAGGAATGGACTCTATGCGTCTGGAAATTGTCCGCAGAGTTCGAGTTGCTCGTCCAAATAATCCTCTGGAATTGCCAGAGGGTTGGTACCGCAGAGACCAATGATCTCACATTTGTTCTACAGGAACGATTCCAAGTCCTTCCATGCTCGTTCGCATTAGATTTCGTGCCAGTTCGGAGAGTTGGAAGTTAAACACATTCAATTCCCCTTCTTGCAGAATCATACAATCGCGGTAAAAGGCGTTGAATGAAGTCGCTAATTGCAACAATTGGTTTGCAAAAAGATGAGGTCTGCGTTCTGTTACTGCTTTACTCAGCACATCTTGATGGACGCACATTGTTCTCAGCAATTCGACCATACCCTTGGGCATGGAGGTCGGTATTTCGACACTGGAGTTTGATGCTGCAGCGATGTCGATGCCTGCCTGAGTGCATTTTCTTGCTATAGAACATGCTCTTGCATGACTGTACATGATGAATGGAGCGGAGCCACCTTCGAAGGCAAGTGCTTCTTCCCAACGGAATGTGAATCCTTTATCGGGGCTCACCTTGATGATGTTAAATCGTACAGCTGATGTCCCGGCAGCCTCGGCAATTTTTTCGACCATTTCTTGTGAGTAATCAGGGTGAATATCTCCGACGACTGCAGCGGCTTGCGCTTGCGCTTCTTCCAGCAAGTCGTCCATGTAAACCACATTCCCTTTGCGTGTTGACATTTTTCCTTCTGGGAGTTTAATGAAGGAGTAGAACAAGACATCAGGTGTTTTCTCGCCCAGTTCATTGAGCGTCATTCCGACTTGCTTTGCTTGTAATTTATGGTCTTCTCCAAGCACATTGATCAGGAGGTCACATTGCTTCCATTTCCAAATGTGATATGCAATGTCTCGTGTCGCATAGAGCGAAGAGCCGTCGCCTCTTCGGAAGAAGAACTCAGTTTTTCCTTTCAAGCCACGTGCTCCAAGGTCGAGGAATTCAGCACCGTTGTCTGCAGTTCCATGGATCTCAAACGTCTTGAATTTCTCCATGAGTTCCGAGACATCACCGTTTGTGACGAACATAGATTCTTTGGTGAAGGTATCAAAATCAATCCCGAGCCGTTTCAACGTCAACAGCATTCCATCCAGAACGGGCTGGTAAGCGTCTTGAAACGCCTGGAGGACGACTTCATCACCGTGTTCACTGGCATGGACCATACGGCCAATTTCATTTTCAATCTCATCTTTGTCTGCGCGTTCTTGGCGAATAGCCTGAGCCGCTTGATACCATCGTACGCGTTCATGGTCAGCTTTACCTTGCCATTTTTCATTAATTGGTTCACGGCCGGTGAGCGTTTTTTCAACTTCTTCTTTGCCCAAATGTTCCAGTGCCCATGCAAGAACTCCGACTTGTTTTCCCATGTCGTCCACATAGTACTCGGCCCGAACGTTGTTGCCGAAAAGCCGATGTAACCGTACCAATGTGTCGCCTAAAATTGCATTTCGAGCACGCCCAACATGGAATGGACCATTGGGATTTGCTGATGTATGTTCAATAAGAATATGAGTGTCATTCGCGGGTTTCTTTCCGTATGCATCTCCTATTCGGATTGCATCGTTCATGACTTGTTGGGCTAGCCAAGCCGGGTTCGCTTTGATGTTCAAGTACCCGGCAACGGCGTTGACTTCTCCTATGGCTTGATGCGATGCTAGAGAGTCAGCGATTTGTTGAGCGATGTCCATCGGTGATTTGCCGAGTTCTTTAGCGAACGGGAAACAAGGGAGGGATAGGTCACCTTGATCGTGCTCTCGGGAGCGAACAAGCATATTTTTCCAATGTTCGTTTGATACGCCGATGGATTGGAGGACATGCTCAAGCAACGGTTCGAGTACTTCTCTGAGCATATACATGATTTCACCTCACATCATAGGGTATCGACAAATTCCTGCTAGGCCACCGAACCCATAAAGGAGTTGCGAGCCTTCTTCGGTATCTATTGATATATAGACGACTTCGGTATTGCTTTTCGAGGCCATGACGATTAATTCGTCGATGAGTGGGACGTTTTTCAATTCTTTTGCATTGTCTCCTGATGCTTTACATGACGGGCAATCAGGTATTGCATCACTTCGGCCGATGCTCACATCCCATTCGTGATTGCATGAGCCACATTGCAGGGTCAGCGAATTCTTTCTCAATGCTTCAGAAATGAGAAGTCTTCCGACCGCACCTTGGTCGAGTGCCTCTCGAACCATCTTTTCACCATAGGTGGCTTTCGGTGCGGACTTTACGAGTTCTCCCAAGAATACATTCATCACTTGACGTTCGGCATCAAGTTCAATTTCACCCATCATAGCGCCAGCGTTTTCAACCAATTCACGTACTCCGCTGTCGTTTGAATAGCCGACGTCAAATGTAGTTTTAGCAATCTTTTTTCCTATTTCGTGATGGAAATAATCGTTCTTGACCACGAAATCTTTTGTTGCGCCGGGTCCTCCAACAATAATCGCTTGGATGTCTTCGAGGTTTGGTAGCCAATACGATGATGCGTGTTCAGAAGCTCGCTTGAAAAAATTGTGGGCCGCTTCTTCGATGAGCCGTTCGAAACGTTGTGCAGATTGACCACCTTGGCGGTGCTTACCCATGATGTTTGATACAAGGTGTTCTTGGACGTGGATTCTTTTCCCCGATGCAATTCCAAATGCTGCCTCAGAACGGTCAATGACAAAGAGTCCGTACGATTTCTTGTCAACCAACATATCTTCGAGTTGAGTTAATTCAAACACAGAGTCGCATCGGTAGCGGAATGAAATCAAAGGTTGCGGCGGTTCTTCAACAACCACATTGATCATTCGATTCTTGTTGTTGCCGATAATAATTGAACCGACGAACAAAGCGATTCCGTTTTCGCCTGCATTCTTGTACTTCGAAAGCGTGGAAAGTGCCGATTCAATCGCCCCTTGGACATTCTTCCGTGTACCTTTGGACTTGATGTTAGCGGCTTGACCGTGTTCGTTTTGCAGAAGAGCACGAGCATCAGAGACTTGTCGGTCAGGAGGGATGATGATGGTGACCAGTTCTGTTCCGAACCCCTTCATTTCTCGTAGGTCTTCCAACGCCATCTTGAGGCGAAGTCTGCGCGTTGCCAGAACTGCTTCGTCAGACATAGGGTTGGCCTCATCCTAACGGCATCGTTGAGGGGTCTTCAACTCTCTTGTGCTACCGAATCAATTCGACAGAAGTTTTTGCTTGCAGGATGGGCTTGCTCGGTCTTTCTAGGGGGATAGTCTCAAAGTATGGACGCGTGAGGATGGTTTGATGACCCGTCGCCAAGTAGTTGCTCTCGGAGGTAGTCTGCTTCGGCCGGAAGAATCGGAGCAGCGAACGGCTTGGTTTGGACAACTGCGCCAATTAGCCGTTCACATCGAAGGTAATGGGCGCCATCTTGGAATTGTTGTGGGGGGGGGTCTGCCTGCCCGAGAAGGTATTGATTTAGCAAAGACCATGGTCAGTGATGCACATCGACTCGATGAAGTAGGTATTGCAGCGACTCGTCTTAATGCGACCATTATCCAACAGGTTCTCCTTGACATCGGCTGTGATGTGGCGCCTGTCATACCAACCACGACCCAGCAAGCGGCGGAACTTTTGAACCAACACCATTTGGTCATAATGGGTGGTACTACTCCAGGTCACACGACCGATGCGGTCGCTGTTGCGTTTGCTCGAGACGCTGGCGCAGGACACTGCATTATCGCTACGAACGTTTCACATGTCTTTGACAAAGACCCACGAATGCATGATGATGCTAAATCATTCAGTATGATGACGTTTGACCAACTGGCTGAAATCACTGGAATTGGAGAGCCACTTTCTCCGGGTGCCTCAGCAGTTATCGATCCAATTGCAGTCGGTTGGGCAAAAGACGCAGCCATAACACTCGCAGTTCTTGATGGAAGGGAAACACTACGCCTTGAACAGGCGTTGGATGGCCAATCGTTTGAGGGTACATTGATTCAATGAGGTGGACATATGGTAGATGCATCAAAAGTTAAAGAGAACATTGCGAAGATGACCAACAAGGCTCGAGGCTCACTCTCAACAGGTAAAGTGCAACCTCACAAACACTGCCGAGTTTGTTTCACGCCCATCAAAATGTCCGCTGAACCTCGAGTCTGTAAAGACCAAGAGTGTATTGATAAGAACAGCCGCGATGAAAGAAATCAAAAACAAATGCGAATTTGGATGTTTGTTTTCCTTGGTTTATTTGCCTTTAGTTTCATAGGTCCACTTGTCCTAAACTCAATATTTTGAATCGCTCTTGGTGGCGCTTTCAAATTCATCCATCATGGCCTGAGGTTGTTGTTCTCCGAGAGAGTTGACACGCGATACGGCTCTCATCTTGTCTCCAATTTTGAACAATTCACTGAATGCTTCTTGGATGTCCTTGGCTTGTTTGAGGAATCGAACTGGAGGCCAACCACAGTCGATGACGCCGGGTTCAACCGTGCTTTCTTCGACCCAAGCAGCGCAAGCATCACCGTGGCACAGTGCAGAGAAATTATCTAAATCCAACCAAAACGTACGTCGCCCACAAACTGGACAATCTTTGCACTCCATTGTAGAGAGTACTGTAATGCCGTTTTCTCCAATCACATCGATGTCCCATACCACCACTGAAGATGACACCAGCAGCATCTGATCGCTTTTTTGGAGGAAACTACGGAGGACTTGCCATGCAGTTTCTTCGCTCGAGAAGCAGCCAAGGGCAATGGAACCTCCTCCCTCCTCGATAGCAGACGGTACAAACACGCGTTGAACTTCATCCGCCATGAGGAACCGTGGATGTTGTTGTGTTTCAAGGCTCGCTCAGTTTCGACTCCATTCGAGTTCAACTACAGCTAATCCTCCAGGATGCGGCAGTGGCGCATCTGGTTTTTCTATTCGAACATGGATGGATGCGACGTTGGATTTTAATTTCAACATTTCAGCAACCCGATGCGCCATTGTTTCCAGCAAAAGAATAGGTTGTTTGGCATTTAACATCACTTCGTCTATAGCCATTTGGATGTCGGCATAATTCAATGTGTTATCGAGATTCTCTTCGATTGGTTGTTCGGTCAGTGTCGTCCAAACACTGAATACAAACGGTTGTTCATTCTCATGTTCATGGCTAAAGTATCCGTGTTTTGCCATGACTGTGTAGGATTCTAAGGCTACGCGAAACGTCATTCAATCACCTATTCGTCTCTCTCATGGACCCATATCAGGTGATATCCAAATTGGGTTTTGACAGGTTCAGAAACACTTGCCACAGGAATGGTCCACACTGCTTCTTCGAATTCTCGAACCATCTGTCCTTTGCGAAACCAGCCGAGGTCTCCACCTTTTTGGCTCGAAGGGCACGTGCTCTTTTTACGAGCAAGCTTTTGGAAATCTTTCAACTTGTTCACTTTGTCTTTAATTTGAACAGCCTCAGATTTGGAGGTGACCAAAATGTGAGATGCCCATGCACTCGGAGCGACCATGCGTCAAGCCACTTGCTTCAGTTATTGAAAGTCTCGCTATCAAGCATCTAGGTCGTAAGCGAGCAACCGCATGTATGTACCGTACACAGTCGTTGAAACATCCAGTGATTCTTCATTAAACCGGTCCATCGTGTCAAGATATGTGTGGTATTCCCAGCTGCCGCTGCCGTAACACACAGCAGCCCGTCCGTTCTTACCGCCCAAGTCATAGACAAATGGACAGTGATCCGAATTGCACGGCATTTGATCAGCATCGCCCTGCGCTCCATCGAGTAAACTGAATTGGATATCGTATTTGTCAGCAATTTCACTTCTTTCCTGTTTGTAGAGGTTCGTAATTCGGACGATGTGGTCATAGTCATCTTTGTTGTTGGTAAACAACTGCAACGAATTACCACGGTTTGCAAAGTCCGCATCAACATGGTTCATATCGAGGTTGATGTAGAGTCTTAGGTTGTCCCGTAAACTGCTCTGCATTTGGGCTACATATGCTCGGCTACCCCACAGTCCTTCTTCCTCGCCACCCCAAGTGCAGAATCGAATGGTACGCTCTGGAGTTCCTGTTTCATTGATGACTTCAGCAAGTTGTCGAGCCATCTCGAGGATACTTGCGCTGCCAGATGAGTCATCCACTGCACCTTGTGCATGGTAGACAGTATCGTGGTGACCTCCGGCAATTACGACCTCAGAAGTACGACCTTGAATACTACCGCACGGCACATAGATGGTTCGTTCTTGGTCGTTGGTGACATCGATGATGAGTTCTATAGAAGCAGGCTCACTTGAATTGATCACCATGGCTTCAAAAATTTCTCCAGCGTCTTTGGACATCGAAATAAACGGAATGTCAGTTGGAAGGCTTCCACCGTTTGCTTCGACTAAGGCGTCGTAGTTCGTTCCCTTGAAAATCGGTACACAATCGTTGCCCTCTATCTTTCCGCATTGGTAGTTTTTGTTGACGCTGATGAGTCCTGCCAAGTCGTTGATTGCAGCGTTGCTGTACAATTCTGTGTTACCGATCTTGGAACTGTCTCCTCGAACATATCCGATGGTTCCCGTGGCTGTTTGCCATAATGCTTCATCGGTGCCGTTTCCCAAATCCGTGACTGAAATTTCTTCATTGAACATGTATTCTGATTGGCCAGAGAATCCTTGAATCACATAGTCGGAGCGATGTTGGAAAGGTGTCACTTGAGAATTAGCCGCAAAAAATCCCTCACACGCTAGAGATATTGGTCCACGCACACAGAGCCTAAAACTGGGTTCTGAATTCACATGATGCATTGGGACTTGAAACTCGTTGTTTTCAGGCGTGTATCCCATGTCTTGTAACTTGTCAAGAATGTACAGTGAGGTGTTGGTTTCCTCGACAGTCCCACTCATTCGACCTTCCCAATCGGGGTGGCCAAGATTCACCAGGTCTTGAGCGAAATTTCGAGCTTGGTCTTGGTCGAAATCAATTAACTCATACTCGTATTCGCGTTCAAATCCAAGCCAAGTTGGCTTGAACACAAGGATTGTGGCTGTGACCATGATGACGGCCATTGCAATGGCAATGACTGCTCCAAGATTAAGAGGCCCGTAAACTGGCGTTCTTATTCGTTGTTGGAATGTTAAGGGGCCGGCCTGTACGTCATCATCTTCGATACTGACCATCTGTTCCGGAATCGAGAGATCTTCGAACACAGCGTCGATGTCGGTCGATGACTCGCTCAACCTTGCGATGAGGTCTGCCTTTCTTCCACCAACAGCCATGCCTTTGTTGCGAAGCATTTCTTTGAGTTCTGCCACGGAATGTTGGGACAGTTGCGTCTCGTCCATGAACATCACAACCAGTTATGGTTCAAGAAGGCCGTGGTTGAAAGTTCAGTCGATTTCGTCGCCTGTCCAACGTGTGCCGAGTTTATGCTCAATTCCGATGTGGTCGAGGATTCTTGCGACAACAAAATCAACCATGTCGTCAATGGTTTTTGGATGGTTGTAGAACCCTGGTGATGCAGGAATAACGATTGCACCCCATTGCGAAAGTTTGTGCATGTTTTCGAGATGAACAGTAGCGTAAGGGGCTTCACGTGGTACGATGATGAGTTTCCTTCGCTCTTTCAGTGCAACAATCGCTGAACGAGTGATGAGGTTATCTCCGATCCCTGCGCCGAGTTTGCCGAGGGTCGTGCCAGAACAAGGGCACAGTACAACCGCATCGATGTTGGCAGAGCCGGATGCTGATTTGGCGCCGATGTTCTTGTCGTTCTCCAGCAGTGCTCCTGTCTCCTCAGCGAGTGCCTCTTTTGTGGTATTGCATTCGTGCTTGAGGGTGATTTCTCCTGCATTGGTGACGACCAACCGAACTGGAATATTTTTGGTTGAAAGCACTTCTACCAGGCGTTTACCATAGATGGCACCGGATGCTCCAGAGATTCCAACAACGACTTCGCCCATGTTGCAAGGTAAGGGTTCTGCCTTTTATGCACTTGTTTTTACAAAGTACATGCAATGAACAAAATACTCTATAGAACGATGTCATAGGATTCTCTCTCGGCCAATGGATTCAAACATGGTCGCATAGAGTGCATCGATGAGTTCATCTCGCTGAACCTCAAAACCCTCTCCTGCCAACGAGGTTGTGGTATTTTCATCTAACCCACATCCTGCGAGCATTTCTACGCGACCTTTTGGAGTATCATAGTTGATGGTAAAACCGTGGCGAGAAGTCCATCGCAAGAAGGAAAGGCCGATGCTTGATATCTTCTTTTCATTGACCCAGACCCCTTGCATTCTTTCATCTAAATGACCTTCAATACTGCATCTCTTTAGTGCGTTGAGTATCCATTGTTCAAGTAAGGAAATAATGGCAGCGACTGATACTTCACCCTCAAGGTCCCATTTGAAAATTGGATAAGCTACAATTTGCCCTTCGCCGTGCCATGTGAGCCCGCCACCTCGGTCCACTGGATAGGTTGCATAACCTTCAGGTGGTGCAATACCATCATGCCGTGCACGTGGCCCCACTGTGACTATTTCTGGGTGCTCGAGTATGAGCAGGGTATCGATGATTTGGTCATTAATTCGTTGCTTTTGCAACTCTTTCATCATTTCAAGCGCTTCAGCGTATGGCACGTTACCCAATAAGCGGACATCGACGCCTCGCTCTCCGCTCATGTGCATTCCACACGGAACTGTAGCATCAATTCATGCCTCATTAAAATTTGCCAGTGGAACCAAAGCCACCAACGCCACGCTCAGTTTGTCCGAGTTTTTCGATAGTTGTTTCCTGAATCGTTACTTGAGGTACAGGGGCAAAAAGCAGTTGGGCGACTCTTTCTCCTTTTGCCACGGTGAATTGCTTTCCTTCCCCGATCCATGTCGCTAAGACCATCAATTCTCCACGGTAATCAGAATCGATGGTTCCCAGACCATTCGGCATTATCATGCCTTTTTTACCGAGTGAAGAACGGCATCGGATTTGCCCTTCCCAGCCCTCTGGGATGGCAACAGCGAGTCCAGTTCGTATCATGGCACTTTTTTGCTTGGTCACTCGAGTTTCTTCAAGTGCGTATAAATCCCAACCTGCAGCTTGTGGTGAACCTTGCGTTGGAAGTCTTGCTTCATCGTCGAGGCGGGCGAATTGCACGTTAAGTTGGACTCTATCCATGTTCCAACCAACTGAAGACGGTTTTTGAGAATTGTGTTGAAATCTTTGGTAACATAAATTGTATCGTTCATCATTATCCTCTATCATTGTCCACGGGATGTGCAGGTGGTGCTCCCTCGAATCTGTATGTGTTTTTGGACGAATTCAATGGTCACCTGAACACATGAATTCATGCGTTCAATCTTGTAATACCTACCCAAATATTTCCGACTCCAACCCGTTCGAGATTAGTTGGATTTTTTGTTTAATCGAGGCATAAGAGCGGGGGTATTGTCTCTATACTTTTGGTATTCTGGATTATCTCCCCATTTTTCCAAAGAGCGTTTATCGAGTATCGGGATTCCACTGATTTTTGTTAAGAGAACATAAATGAATACGGGCGATATCCAAGCAAACCTCTCTAGACCTGTAAAGCAAGATACTCCAAAGAATGCGATTCCAGTCCACAGAAGAATTTCCCCTAAGTAGTTCGGATGCCTCGAGTACGACCACAAACCACTGTCTATCCATTTGCCCTGGTTCTTCGATTCTGCATTGAATACTTTCTTCTGGTGGTCTGCAATGGCTTCAATACCAAATCCGAGTATCCATATTGACAACCCTATGCCGTCCCATACCCCTAACGCAGATGCTGAATCTGCTTGGCTGTTGATGACAATGACCACGATCATGGTTAGGAATACCCACAAGCCTTGAAGAGTCCATGGAACAAGAAATCGAATCGGCGATGTTTTGAGATGATCAAAGCGTCCATCTTTTCCAGTTCGATGAATACGAAAATAAAGAAAACAGGAAAGGCGCAAAGACCAGATGACCACAAGTAAACTGACGATTAATTCTCTCGAACTTGGAGGTTCTGACTGTGAGCCTGCCCAAAGACTGAAACCTACTACAGTGAGATAGGTTAAGCCACCTGTTAAATCATAGAAGCGTTCAGTTTTCCCGATAGATGCAGGTATCCATGCTACCCATTGTATGCCTATACAAATCACTGCACAATACAGTACAGCTGAGTATTCCTTCAACACGACTGAATTGTTTCCAACAGCACTCACCATCAAATAGGTAATGATGGACACGATAGTTACAACGATTGTTGTTAATCGCAAATCCTGTCGAATAGAATCCATTGCTGTCGTCTTTTCGAGTATCATCATCTTGTTAATTATTCTGCTCACATCGCATGATGAAAAAGCGTTCAGGCGCTCTTCGATTGGCGAGCACGAAGAACACGTCGACTCGCAATAGGAAAGAGGAGTAGATTGGCAAATATTCCGGAGAAATTCAAAATTATGACTGTTTGCCGAATGCAGTTCGATCACGTTAAGATCTCTAGCCCAGATAACTCGAGCATAATTGGGTTATAGAGGGGTGACTTATCCATGGACGTGTATTCGAAGGTTTTGCTGAAGAAGGTTTTTGTTTAAACATAGACTAGAGTAAATTATGGCAGAAGAGGGAGAAAAGGATTCGTCCAACATTGCGAACCAAGAATACGAATCTGTGATTGAACTTACAAGGGCTATCGACCAGCATCTTGTCGAAATCAAAGACTTACTTTACAACAAAAAACCGCAAAGTGCAAATCCAGAATACTTACGCGAAGTATTGTCTTCCATCGTCAACATTCACAGTGTAGTAAGTAAGGCTATTGATGCTCGAGAGAATGCGTTAGAAAACATAGAAACAGAAGATGAAGAGCACCGAGTTCAAGAAAATCTTAGGCCACTCGCCCAGAATTTGAATGATGTGCTAATGGAAACTTCAATGGGAATATTTGAAATTACGAAGTGGTTCACATACCAAAAACAAAATGATTTGGATTGGAAGCAGGAGATTCGTCTTTTGAACGATAGCAGATCCACTCAAATAACTCTTGCTGATTCACTATCCCATAAGCCATTTGAAGGATCGTATTGGGGAACCGATAATCTACGTGAGATGAACTCAAATGACATTCAGAAGAAGGAACAACTTCCTAGTCAACACCTCTTCATTGAGTTGCAATTATTGAATTCAATTGCCCACTTACATGGAGTTCTGCATTCGATTATGTTCTATAATGTAACGGACAACGGTCTGGATATCGAAGAGGTTCTCCAGCCCACTTCAGATATCGAAAATCTACATCAATTTGGCGAATTACTTCTCTCAAGAACTCATCTGTTTAGTTCCCGTCCTTTCGATGTCCCAGAAGACAAAAGTGACGAGTTAAATGACTTATTGTCTGAATTGATATTTACACAGAGAGCTGTCCTTGATATGTTTGAAAAACTGAAAATAGGGTCGGGTCCATACGAGCCAGTTCTTTCAAACTCAGACCATCACATGGTTACAAATAAGAAAGAACGTCGAATTCCTTATTCAAATCTCCCAATGTGGCCGATTAAAACAAAAAGATGGGAATCACTACGATCTCTAGATGTCGTGAATTGGCTTGGACGAGATTATCATGTCGAAAAAGTCCATGGCGGTGAGGAAAGCCATAACGTCGTTTACAGGGATTTCATCAATTTCATACAAAGCCTCGGATTTGTTCACAAGAAGGTTACTGCCTATATGGATGAAAAACGATTGCAACCACAACTTGTTTCCTTTGAATGGGGTGGTGCCAAGAAAAAATATCGGCCTAATGCATCTATTTATTTCTACAATCCACTTTGTCCAATCTCAGATAGAGAGATGAGAATATCCATTGATTCCTCGGCTGAAACCAATTCAATCACCGTTAATGTTGGACTCGAATTTTGCAAACCCGATAGTTCTATAGGAGACGTTTCAAAAGATGAAATTCCTATGATAGCTCGTGAATTGACCGAAAAATACTGTGCTGAATTGATGGATCTGTTTGAAGCGTATCAAAAGAAAAACGGGTTGCTGAAAAATGCAAAATTCAATGCGCACACTATGGAACTGAAACTCAAGGGAAGAACATTTGAGGATCTGCTACTCTCTCCGCCAAAGAAACAACTTCTTGACGACAACATTTTTGCTCTTCTCCGATATGCGGACGCAATAACTGAACGCGGTGTGGAGACCAACAGAGGAATCATGCTTGCAGGCCCACCAGGGGTTGGGAAATCATTAACCCTCGATGCCATTATTCACGAAGGTAATTGTACGGTTCTCTTCGCAGATTTTGATATGTTGCACAAAGCAATGGACATGATCTTTCGATTGGCAAGAAAGTACGCACCGACGATTTTAATTTTGGAAGATATTGATGCGCTGGGAATAACTGGTCAAAGAGGTGTCACCAGTGGAGGAGCCGGCCTATCCACGCTGCTGAACAATATGGATGGTATTAACAGTAACAATGGCGTGATTACCGTTGCAACAAGCAACCACCCCGAATCACTAGATTGGGCATTGATTGCCCGACCAGGTCGATTTGATGTACGAATTGATTATGAATATCCTGACCACGACCTTCTAATGGGGATTTTTGAATTGAAACTGAAACCTTACCCCAAGAAAGATGGACTCGATATTTACAGTATCGTGAAGAGAATGCCTCATGGGTTCACTGGATCGCACATCCAAGACATCGTTAATCAAGCCAATTACATCTCAATCAACCAGTCAAATGGTGATGAGGATGAGGGTCATATTTCTCAAGAACATCTTGAGTTAGCCTTCGAAAGGTCTCTGTACAATTTCAACAAATTCTTGAAAGAACGTCCACATATCCAGTTAAAGAAAAGAGAAGATGCCGGTCAAATTATTAGCAGAAGTTCAGATGATTTCGACGATGTACTGTTTGGCTAAATTGATGATGATGAGCATCTGTACACAATGTGCCCCTATGCATGTGTATGATGACAAGGCTACCCTTCCAAACATAAAATTCCTAAAGGGTTCAATAAATATACTATCAAGGACTAGGGTGTATGAGGAACTAATTTCTTAAGTAAATTAAGACGTTATCAACACTATGAGTGGGTGAACTATGATTATCAAATGTAAATGTGGTAAATCGTTGACAGATGACCTAGAGGAAACCTCACCTGAAAAAGGAATAACAATACTTCTTGATTCTGAAGTTTATCATAACCCTGTTACTAACGAAAGAGAGTTGGGTGAAATAGAAACGCAAACATTTGTTAAAAACGGTATTTTTTACTATAAACCTGAAGAGTTTCTTATAATTCTTGATGAATCACTTTATTATGGCGAGGAATTGCCTACATTAAAGATGGATTTCTTGACTAAATTAGGGACATTGGTAACCTCTAAAGTCGACAAAATACCAGAAGGATTTGTTGTTTCAGCGGATAGTGTAATCTCTGGTTTTATTCCGGAATGGCATGGAAATGGAAATGGCGGATGTTGTAATTGGAGTAATTTACGCTTTGATTGCGAGTGTGGAAATGTTCTTGGGTTATTACAACTGGATTGTTATCAAAAACGTTCTGTGACATTTTTTAGAGAAAATACGGAACTAGTGAATTCATGAATTCAAAGAATATGTTTCAATGCTTAGACTAGGCATACCCATGTATGATTCTTTGCAGGGGCTCCCTTGCACACGCCCGTATCTAAGTCGCTACCCATCGTACGCATGAATCTGCGAGAGTACTTTTAGAAGCAACCAATGTTAGGCAAATTGACACTTTTTTGAATACACATCAAATACATGCAGTTGAAGCGCTCAACATGCGCTTGGAATGGCCCGTCTATGCATTTACTGCCAGTGTCTTTCTCTCTTTTGCTCTAAGCGTTCAGTTCCTCTCCCTAGGCATCGGTGCAGTCGTAGGCTTGTTTGTACTGCTAACCGTAGCCTACGCCTGGGTTGCTTGGGTGATGATCAAGCAAAAAGCCGTTCTCGAACTTCACGCTTACATGACTTGCCCTACATGCGATGAGTTGACGCCTTCTCAAGGCAAGCACTGCATGAACTGCGGTGCCGAATTGTAGCCGATATTTACAACGTCAGCCTTCAGATGACCCACATTTCACGGGTGCGCTTCCAACACCCAATGTACAGACATTTCATGTGAGAATACGTTAGGAATTATGCCACTTGAGTTCCATACTGGTGCAAATCGAGATGCTTATGGACTAGAACGCACCTATTTCAATGAACCATTCAATCTATGAGCATGCAAGGGGATGCTATGTACGACCGATTACTAGGTCACAAGGCAAACGAGACGCTTCGTCATCTTTGCGTTCGAATCGCAATTTTTGGTTTTTTAACCCACTTATTGTTATGCTTGCTCTACCAACTGTCCCTCATTGATTTCAGTTCACAAACCGGGGAATTGTTTGATTCCTACCTCGACGCATTGTATACTCCATTTTCTATTTTTCTGGCTTACGAAGTCTACGAATTGATCCGCACCATTCCAGACTCGTTCACCAATTCGATTGGTAAGCAATTTGAAATCATAACGTTGCTGGTTGTCAGAGATATTCTAAAGAGGCTGTCTGATATTGACGCTTCAACAAGTTCCACCGTTGATGACAGCATCACAATCCTAGCCGTGGAATGCTTGGCCTTTTTGATTCTGTTTGGCACTGCCTTGCTCTTCAACAGCGCCAAGCGTGAAACGAACTCAATGGCCAACGATAGTGACGGACTTGAGAGGTTTATTTCTCAAAAGAGGCAGCTTGCAATCTTACTGCTTGTGTTGTATCTTCTAACGGCCATGTATTCCCTTTCAACGTGGACCTACAATGTATTCGAAGGAGACGGAAGCACGAACCGGACCATTTTCTTCCTTGACTTTTTCACGGTTTTGATCATGGCCGACATTCTAATTTTGCTGGTCTCTTATCAATACATCACCGATTTTTCGCATTTAGCCCGCAACACTGGATTTATACTCTCAACGGTCATTTTGCGCGTTGCAATCGCTAGTCCCGGAATGTCAGGGGCAATTCTGTTTATACTCGCTGGTTGCCTTGGTTCAGCAGTCCTTCATTCAGGACTCTTATCCACCCAAAAAGAGCGGCCCTACATCGAAAAAAATGAGCCATTGCTACACCCATGATACGCTGCGTATTCGTACTGATTCAACTTAGAGCACCTTTGAAGAGCCACATGCTTTAGCAGACGCATGGGCGAGAAATTGACCGTACATTCTCGTTCCCCGTTTGAAATCCACCACATACTTACCGGTTTGGAAAAAACTCCAGAGGCATTGATCGAATCGGAATTGTTTCTTCCTAAAGGGGAAGGTCCGTTCGGCTGCATTATTGCCCTTCATGGAAGCATGGGTTGGGCATCTCATCACCAAGACCACATCAATGGTTGGCTCGCTGAAGGACTAGCAGTTTGCAAGGTACATTCGTTCACTTCACGTTCGGTCGATTCTACGGTTGATGATCAACTCACTGTGACGCATGCCATGATGCTTGTTGACGCCTTCCGCACCCGCTCCTTGCTCGAACAAGATTCCCGAATCGGAAAGATTGGGATCACCGGTTGGAGCCTTGGAGGAACCGTTGCTCTCTATTCGTCTTGGTCGCCAATCTGTACGATTTTAGGTAAGCCATTTGATGCTCATTTACCCTTCTATCCGGCAGCCCACCTGCGTCCTGTTGTTCAAAAATGGACGGATTCGCCAATATTGATTCTCCATGGGGAGGCTGATGACTGGACTCCACTTCACTTTGTTGAGGGTTTGATGAAGCAACTGCCCAATGCAAACTTGCATACCTATCCTGGTGCACACCACTCCTTCGACAGTGAGATGGAATACGCCTTACTTCCCAAGGCAGTACATCTGAACAAACGTACAGCTCGAATCGATAAGAACGGCCACATGTCTGGAAATTTATTTCTTGGTATTCGCTGGCCGCTGAATCAACGCTGGCAACGGCGTTGGGTCATACGGATTTTGCGCAACAGGGGTGCACACGTCGAGGGGAACCCTGCAGCGCGTGCTGATTCATTGGAGCGTGCCCGAGATTTCTTTGTCCAGGAACTTTCCCACGTAAAGTGAGGTTGTTTCGGAATCTTCGTTCAGTTTCCGCAGCCGCAGCCAGTGGTTTGGCAAGATGCGTCAGTGGTCTCAGCGACCGGTTTTTCGACGGTCTCTTTCTTTGGACGTCGGCGGAGAATGGATGGCATTCGAACTTTACGCTGGTTCTGAGAGGTTCGGCGGTTCATGTTTATCGCTCACATCCCTCGGATAATAAGTTTGTCTTTGCTGATAAAAAAGGCATCACAATGCGTAGTGCTTGTGTTGTGAGTGGAAGTCTCTTTTGGTTACGAATATTCAAATGTACGTAGTGTCAACTCCTATTTCAATCATCGAAGATAAGCAGTAAAGAAACATACAACAGTCAAAGAGTTTTCAAACGACGGGGATGCGGGGAGTTCCATGGTTGATCTTCTTGGCTACGGCGAGAAAGACTCAACACCTCAAAGTCTGGTAACTCTTTTCCTGATTGCTTCAATCACCGTTTTCCTGTTTTTTCGATGGGATATGAGTGAATTGCTGGTTGCGTCTTTTCCTTCGTTCCATTCATCAACCTTCCCACTACCCCTCGTTTTTGTATGGCGGCTGTCTTGTATGTTGATTGGCGCAAGTGCTGTTGTCTACATGTACCGAATGGAGACGGGGAGGATGATTGTTATCGACCATCAGACGCGCAGTGAACGGTTGACACATCCAGTGAAATCCGAAAAGTTCGTAACATTCAGCAGTTGGACGCTCCTCTCGAATTTCGCCTACTTTGGTCTTGCTTCGGCCGCTACATTCCTCGTATTCGTAGAGCGAAATGTGCCGCAGTGGTTGGAGACGTTGCAAGTCGCAGTGTTTGCAACTGCTCTTGGTGCAGCCTTCCTCACTTCGACCATTGTACGTTTTGTCATCCTACCCGGCGAAGTACGTCAACGCAGGAACCATGATCATCAATTTCTCTTCCATAACCAGATTATGCATAATTTTGCTGCAGTCTTTCTTACCATCGAAATCCTACTGGCGCAGCCTCATTTGCAACCAGAATTCGCTCTGTTTGGATTGTTCCTCGGCTTAATCTATGCAGCTTTTGCATATCCATTTGCCTATTTTTGGAGGGGATACTACGTCTACGGTTTCATTGACCCGAGGTTGAGGTTTGCTCCATTCTTGCAATCGGGATTAGCAAGCGCGATTTCCATTTTCTACCTTGGGTTGTGGCTTGGGAGTGAACTCGTATCGTATAATTTAGCCATCGGGAGCCTTGTTCTTCTTCTCTGGGTTTCTCGTATCGTCCAATTGAAGTCCGGTCTTGCCACAGAAGATGAACTTTTGACTGAGGTGTAATCTCTCTTAGGGTTATGCGAAGTAAAAATACACCGGGACGATGGAAAATACTGCAATGTAGATGAGTGCTTTTAGTGGCCGAACCCACCAACGGTTTTCTTCCGTATCCATAAACTCCCCAACTGCATCAGCGACGGTTCCAAGCGGCAGCAGTGATTCAACGGGCATAAACTGGTTTTGGTACCGGGTTAAATGAAACTTGTTCCGTTTTTCATGAAAGAATTTCATCTTTCATCTCTTGCCTGCTTTCTTCGAATCTATGCCGTGCACTTCATGACACGCTCCCTGAGTGATTCGATTCTTCCAAAGTATCTCTTACTTGTGAGGGAATTCATGCCAAAACTTGTCCCATTTTGAAGGCATCATGACGTAATCATAGTCAAATCCACTGGCTGCGCCGTGCGAATCGAAGCAAAAAATACTGTGTGATGCAATCTTTTGACCCGGACTTTTGCAGAGTGCGAAGTAGGTCCAACACAATGTTCCTGAGTTGTTCCAGATTTGGTTTGGTTCACCAAATTCCTCTCGAACCTCCTCTTGTGTAGAACCATAATGATCGTATATTTCACGCGGAGTGTAGGTCTTACTCCTTCTTCGGTGCACCGTAGAGATGAGATCCGGAATGTAAGGTAGCTTCGGGTTGAGCATATTTGCAATTGATGGTACTTTTTCCCATCCGTTCCCGTGGAAAAGTACCCTCCAGGCTCCGTTTTCTTTTTGACAACATGCGATGACATCGTGTTCTGAAAACCCACTGGTCGCAATACGAACGGGTTCGTCTGGACGGTGGAATGAAGCACACGTTACTTCAAGCCAATAGATACCTTCACTCGAGAGGACATCGTGAAGCATCCATGCCCCATCAACATCTGGAAATAATCCCTTACACATCTTTTCAAAATGAGGTTTGAACTCAACGATTCCCAGCCTACCGTCGTATTGAGACACATGCTGCGCTGCAGTTGTTGAATTATCAATTCATCGTACTTCAAACGCTTTCCGTTCAAATAACAATCTCGCAGAAACCTCGTTTTGAGGGGGGGTTCAGCACTCAAGATAATATACCACTGGTTGAAGCACGAGTCGTGGCACAAGGTACAGTAAAGTGGTTTAACCAAACAAAAGGATACGGATTCATTGAACGAGAAGGCGGAGACGACCTTTTCGTACACATCTCCGAAGTAGAAGGAGAAATTCAAGACGGGGACACCGTCAACTTCGAAGTCGGCGAAGGTCCAAAAGGACCGAACGCTGTCAGCGTTAGTAAAGTCGAATGAACATAACAAGTATTGAGGGCCTCAAGCCCTCATCTCGGTTTATGTCCGATGAACTCTTGGTTGTTCTTACAACCCTCCCTGGAGAGTGGGAAGAATACCGCGTAGGCTCTTTCGCACAACACCTCTTAGAGTCCGGTGCAGCTTGCGTCGAATATTCCTCTATTCAATCGATCTACAAATGGGAGGGGGAAATCATCTCTTCTAAAGAGTGGAAACTGGAAATTAAATTAGCACCTCTTTCAAAGAATCTCTTGCTGAGAACTTTGAACGAATGCCATCCATACGACGTCCCCCAACTGGTTTGTTTGTCCGCAGAAACTTCAGAACTCTATTCATCTTGGGCTTCACACCAATCTGCATCACAAACGAAGAACTGAGATTCTCTGTTCGGTAGCAAAATATCTACTGGGTTGGAGTGGAAACACACCTTGGAGTGGTGTAGTTTTTACATTCAAAAACCGGCCTTTATAGTCTATGGCTAAAACATGCTATTAACAGACAACTGAGTCACTTTTTAGCAATGGGTGTACCCTCCTGAAAACGACATCTCGCATCGAGATTTGAGGGAGAACATTATACACTTCCTCGGAAGGCAATTAAATTCCAGCGCGTGAAAGAAACGAGGGGGATGAGTCATGGTCATAGAACACGGTAATAAATCGAGCCAAAACGACGGATTTGAATTGGATCTTTCACAAGAACATATTGAGCCAATGCTCCAAGAGAATTTGGACCGTTTCGTTTTGTTCCCAATACAACAGGCAGAAATTTGGGAAATGTACAAGTTGCATGCCGCATCGTTCTGGACCGCTGAAGAAATTGATTTGGCTGAGGACGCTAAAGACTGGAAAACTCTAAGCGACAATGAGCGACATTTCCTCAAGCACGTTCTCGCTTTCTTTGCTGCCAGCGACGGTATTGTTAACGAGAACTTGGTTACCAACTTTGCAGACGAAGTACAATGGGCTGAGGCTCGTTGTTTCTACGGCTTCCAAATTATGATGGAGAATATCCACGCTGAAACGTATTCCCTGCTTATTGACACCTACATTACTGATGCCAATGAAAAGGATCACTTGTTTAACGCATTGGAGACCGTTCCATCTGTAAAGAAGAAGGGGAACTGGGCATTGCGATGGCTTTCTCGTAAGAAAGGCTCCTTTGCACAACGCTTGGTTGCCTTTGCTGCAGTGGAAGGCATTTTCTTTTCAGGTTCGTTCTGTGCTATTTTCTGGCTCAAAAAGCGTGGCCTTATGCCTGGCCTCACCTTCTCGAATGAACTTATTTCAAGAGACGAAGGCCTTCATTGCGACTTTGCTTGCCTCCTTCACAATAAGTTGAACCGTGGTGCTGGTGAAAACATGATTCACCGAATCATTTCAGAAGCAGTCGATATTGAGATTGAATTCGTCACATCAGCTCTTCCAGTCTCCTTGATTGGAATGAATGCAGAACTTATGCAAGAATACATTCGTTTCGTTGCAGACCGTTTGATGGTATCTCTTGGGGCCAGTAAGTTGTACAACGCAACCAATCCGTTCCCTTGGATGGAGATGATTTCGATGCAAGGCAAGACCAATTTCTTTGAAAAGAGAGTTGGCGAATATCAGAAAGCCGGTGTCAAAGACGGTGGGAACCTCGGAAGCGTCCAACAGCGTTTCTCAGTGGACGAAGATTTTTGAACCGTATTCAATGAAAGGGACTTACTGCGAATTCACGAACAACACATGGAGGAAGGAAAATGACAATGCAAGTTGTAAACAGAAAAGGAGAACGAGAAGATGTACGGTTCGATGCCATACATGATAAATTGAAGACATTGACCTATGGTCTGGATCCTAACTGGATTGACCCTGGGCACGTTACTAAGTTGACAATTGAAGGATTATACGATGGAGTCACCACACGCGAACTCGATCAACTCGCTGCTGAGACCGCTGCCTCCCTTGCTTCTCAACATCCTGATTACAGCCGACTCGCTGCTCGCATCTGTGTTGACGACCTCCATCGCTCAACCAAATCGACCTTCACCGATGTCGTTACCGATCTACGCGAATACATTGACCCTGAATCGGGTAAGCACGCACCTCTCATCTCAGAGGAAGTGTTTGCCATCATTATGGAAAACGCTGAAGTTCTCAACAATCACATCGATTACAAGCGCGACCACAACTACGATTACTTCGGTTTCAAAACATTGGAACGCTCATACCTTTTGAGATTGAACGGAGAAATCGCTGAACGTCCACAACACATGCTCTTGAGAGTTGCAGTTGGTATTCATCATCACAACATCAGCAAAGCTTTAGAGACATACGATTTAATGAGTCAAGGATACTTTACTCACGCTACTCCAACGCTTTTCAATTCAGGAACACCTACTCCTCAGATGTCTTCCTGTTTCTTGCTCACCATGCAAGACGACTCCCTCGACGGAATTTATGATACACTCAAACAATGTGCTCTTATCTCAAAGTCTGCAGGTGGAATCGGACTCTCGATCCACCACATTCGCTCCAAGGGTTCGTACATCAAAGGAACCAACGGACAGAGCAACGGTATTGTTCCTATGCTTCGTGTGTTCAACGATACAGCACGCTATGTAGACCAAGGCGGTGGCAAGCGCAAAGGTTCAATTGCGATTTACCTCGAACCATGGCACCCAGACATCCTTGCCTTCCTCGATTTGAGAAAGAACCACGGCAAGGAAGAACTCCGAGCTCGTGATTTGTTCTATGCACTTTGGACTCCTGACTTGTTCATGGAACGTGTTGAGCAAAATGCTGATTGGTCGTTCTTTTGCCCGAATGAATGCCCAGGTCTTCAAGATTCATATGGAGCAGAGTTCAAAGAACTCTTTGAATCCTATGAAGCCCAAGGATTGGCTCGTGAAACTCTCCCTGCACGTGTTGTTTGGGATAAGCTGGTCGAATCACAAATTGAAACTGGAACACCTTACATGTTGTACAAGGATGCAGCAAATGAAAAGTCGAATCAAAAGAACCTCGGAACAATTCGTTCCTCGAACCTTTGCACTGAGATTATGGAATACACTGCCAAGGATGAAGTTGCAGTGTGCAACCTTGCATCCATCGCTCTCAACAAGTACGTCGATGTTGACAACCAATCGTTCAACCACCAACTTTTGTACGACGTGACATACCACGCTACTGGGAACTTGAACCGGGTAATTGATGTCAACTTCTATCCAGTCGAAGAAGCTCGAAACTCCAACATGCGCCACCGACCAATCGGTCTTGGCGTACAGGGTCTTGCAGATACGTTTGCTCTACTCAAGTTGCCTTTCGAAAGCCCTGAAGCACGAAAGCTGAACAAAGAAATCTTTGAAACGATTTACTTTGCTGCTTGTACCGCTTCCAAAGATGCAGCGATTGCTGAAGGTCCTTACTCGACTTTCGAAGGCTCTCCTGCAAGCCGAGGCGAACTCCAATTCGACCTTTGGGGAATGAACGATCACAGCGGTCGCTGGGACTGGACTTCTTTGAAGGCAGAAATTGTCGAGAATGGAATGCGTAACTCTCTATTGGTTGCGCCAATGCCTACAGCCTCAACTTCTCAGATTTTGGGTAACAACGAATGTTTCGAAGCCTTCACTTCGAACCTCTATGTCCGAAGAACACTTTCCGGTGAATTCATCGTTCTCAACAAGCACCTGGTTCGTGACCTCATTGAACTCGGTGTTTGGGGAATTGAAATGAAAGATGAAATTCTTCGTCACAAGGGTTCGATTCAAAACATCTCTGGGATCCCAGATTCTGTCAAAGAGTTGTACAAAACCACATGGGAAATCAAGCAACGCCATGTCCTGGACATGTCAGCTGACCGTGGAGCATACGTCGATCAAAGCCAATCGTTGAACATTCACATGGTGGATGCAAACCCGGCAAAGGTCACCTCCATGCACTTTTACGGCTGGAAGCAAGGCCTGAAGACTGGAATGTACTATCTCCGGACCAAGGCTGCAGCAGATGCAATTCAATTCACTGTTGAAGCCAAGAAATCTGAGGACCAAACTGTTGGTGGACTCGCTGAGCGTGCTGAAGACATCTCGAGTCTTGAAGCAATTGCGTGTTCACTCGACACTCCTGATGACTGCTTAAGTTGCGGTTCATGATCGATTGGCTGAACTTTATACAGTCTCGAACAAGTTAGAACTTACTCGGGGGTTTCAAGCCCTACGGGTAAGGCCCTGAGTGCGTTGCTTAGTCTCACGCTTCTTTTCCTTGCTCGTAGGCACCTTACACTCAAGCAGAGTGAATGGCATGACCGAGTGTAGCAAGTACACCTTCATGGGTCATTTCCGTCATGGTTGGGTGAGCATGGATTGTACCAGCAATGTCTTCGAGTAACGCTCCCATTTCAAGTGCAAGCGTCCATTCACCGACCAATTCACTGATGTGCGTTCCAACGCCTTGAATACCGAGGATTCGATGATCATCTTCACGAGCACAGACTCGGATAAACCCGGCTGTCTTCTCAGCCTCTTGAGTGAGTGCACGGCCGTTGGCTCCGAGTGGGAACTTTCCTGTAATTACTGGATGGCCTGCTGCCTTGGCTTCTTCTGGTGAGAGTCCAACGGATACAATCTCTGGTTCTGTAAAGACGATTGCAGGAACTGCGACAGGGTCGTATGCACGCTTGTGCCCCGCAATAATTTCCGCTACCATTTCACCTTGGAACGATGCAACGTGTGCAAGCATTTCGCCAGAGTTACAGACATCGCCAATTGCATAGACTCCACGCATGTTGGTTTCACATCGGTCGTTGACCTTGACAAAACCACGTTCGTCGAGCGCAACGCCGGTCGGTGCAAGTGATGCTGAATTCGGTTTACGTCCAACAGTGACGAGAACTTTGTCGACAACGACGTTTTGCATTTTCTTCTCGTCTTTTTCGTTCTTGTCGATGAAGTTGAGTTGGCTTCTTCCGTCTTTGGTCGTTTCAACACCTTTGGCAAAAACGCCGAGGTGCGTCTTGATTTTTTGCTTCTTGATGGAAATTTCCAATGGACGTCGAAGTTCTTTGTCGAAAATTGGTAGAACGCTGTCCATCGCTTCGACGATGGTCACTTCAGAACCGAGCATTCGGAAGGTGATTCCAAGTTCAAGACCAATATATCCTCCACCAACGATGGCTACATGTTGTGGTAATTCTTCAAGAGACAGTGCTTCTCGGGATGAGATGACGTTTTCAGAATACGGCATGAACGGGAGTTCAATAGGGACTGAGCCATTTGCAAGTATCACGTGTTCAGCCTGAATGATCGTCGCATCTTTCCCTTCACCAACTTTGACGGTTTTGGCGTCTTGGAATTCAGCCCATCCAATGATGAGTTCTGCTCCGGCGTTCTTCAGAAGGTGTTCAACACCTTTGTTCAAACGTGTGACAATGTCTTCTTTCCAGCCAATCAAGTTGGCCATGTTGAGTTCAGCAGGGCCAGGGATTGAGATCCCCATGTGTCCGTCGTTGGATTCATGCTTGGATAGGCTGTGGAACTTGTGTGCTGCATGAATGAGGGCCTTGGATGGAATACATCCTCGAATGAGGCAGGTGCCTCCGGCTTTCTCACCTTCGACGATGATGGTTGAGAGTCCAAGTTGCCCTGCACGAATTGCTGCAACATAGCCTCCAGGGCCGGCTCCGATAACGAGAACTTGACATTTTTTTGTTTGCATAAAAAGCGCCTCACATGAAGATGGTAGCTGGGTGTTCGAGGTACGACTTGACCAGTTGGACAAGGCTTGCACCGTCATGTCCATCAACAACTCGATGATCCCAGGAGGACGAGAGGTTCATGATTCTACGAATGACAATATTTCCGTCCTTGACGACTGCACGGTCTTTTGCGTTGTGAACGCCGAGGATACCTACTTCTGGCTTGTTGATGATTGGTGTTGCTCCTAATCCACCAAGCCGTCCAAGACTTGTAATGGTGAATGTTGAGCCAGACAAGTCATCCGCAGACGCTTTCCCATCACGGGTTGCGCTGGTGACACGAGTCATTTCAGTAGCAGATTGCCAGATGTCCATTGCTTCGACGTGCTTGACGACTGGGACAAACAAGCCTCGGTCGGTTTGAGTTGCAATGCCGAGGTTGATGGCTTCATGTCGAGTAACGACGTTTGAGTCATCATCGTAAAGTGCGTTGCATTCGGGACGTTCCTCGAGTGCCTTGACAAGAGCCTGCATAATGAACGGCAGATAGGTGAGCTTTGGCGCACCCTCAGGACGGGTTGCATTGAGATGTTGTCGCAGTTCTTCGAGAGCGGTGACGTCAACTTCTTCAAAGTATGAAAAGTGAGGGATTGTTGTGTACGAAGAAATCATGCCTTCAGCAATCTTTCTTCGCAATCCAATAACTTTGATGTCTTCAGTTCCGTTCTTTTCGATGCGTGCAGAAGCGCCCATTGGACGAGCACTGCTTGCGCCGCTTGCGCCGCCTGCGATGTGAGCGTCGAGGTCGGCATGACTGATTCGGCCAGCAGGCCCAGATCCAGCAACGAAGTTGAGGTCGATGTTGGCTTGGCGTGCTCTTTGGCGTACCGCCGGACTCGCCAATGCTTTGGTTCCCGGTGCTCGTGCAACGGCTGCTGCAGGAGCAGGAGCAGGGGCAGGAGCAGGTGCAGGTGTAGGTGCAGCTTTAGGTTCTGCTTTTGGCTCTGGAGCCGGAGCAGTTTCAGCCTTAGGCTCAGGTGCAGCTTCAGCAGACGAAGCGTTTCCGTCACCATCAACTTCGAATTCGATGCAAACGACGCCGACAGGTAGAATGTCGCCGGCTTCTCCAATCACCATGGTGACTTTACCGTCAACTGGAGATGGAATTTCCACAGTTGCTTTATCGGTCATCACTGATAGAATCGGGTCGTCTTCTTTGACGCTGTCACCGACAGCGACCATCCATTCTACGACTTCGCCTTCGACGACGCCTTCTCCGATATCTGGCATTTTAAATGCAAATGTTCCCATATTTATTCCTCCTGTGTTTTCTTTATTGCTTCAGCGATACGCGCTGGACTTGGGATATAATCCCATTCTGTTGTGTGAGGGAAGGGTGTGTCCCATCCGGTCACTCGAGTAATTGGTGCTTCCAAATGATAGAAGCAGCGTTCTTGAATTGATGCGCTCATCTCAGCACCGAAACCGCTCGTCTTTGGCGCTTCGTGTACGATGACGCATCGACCAGTCTTCTTGATTGAATTCACTACAGTATCCCGGTCCCATGGGACCAAAGTTTGCAAGTCAATCAATTCGCAATCAATTCCAGAATCCTTGATCGCTTGTTCACTCACATGGACCATCGTGCCCCATGCAATCACGGTGCAAGCACTTCCCTCGCGAACGATGCGTGCTTGTTCAAGTGGAACCGTATAGTGTTCTTCTGGCACATCGCTGTCTGGATGTCCTGCCCATGTAGGGACATTGTGCGGGTCGCCGTAAAACGGGCCTCGATAGCATCGCTTTGGTTCAAAGAAAATCACCGGGTCGTTGCACTCGATGGCTGCGGTGAGCAAACCCTTGGCGTTGTATGGGTTTGAGCAGTAAACGACCTTTAGACCAGGCGTGTGTGTGAATTGTGCTTCAGGCGATTGTGAGTGATGGTGTCCACCTTTGATTCCGCCACCGGCAGGTGTACGGAACGTGAGTGGCGCGGTAAACTCTCCACCCGAGCGATGGCGAACTTTTGCAATTTCATTGACAATTTGGTCGTACGCAGGGAAGATGTAATCGGCAAATTGAATTTCAGCAACGGGTCGCAAACCGTTGAGGCCCATGCCCATTGCAATTGCGGCAATGCCGCCTTCAGCGAGCGGTGAATCGAAGACTCTGTGTTCTCCGAATTTCTCTTGCAATCCATCTGTGACTCGGAATACACCGCCGAAAAACCCGACGTCCTCACCAAAGATTACGACGTTTTTGTCTTTCGTGAGTTGAACTTCAAGTGCAGAGTTCAGTGCTTTTATCATGTTCATTTCTACCATATCAGCACCTCACTTCCCGAGTTCCTCACGTTGCTCTTGAACATGCCATGGCACGGTTTCATAGACTTCGGTAAAGATGGTCGAGGCTGGTGGATACGGTCCACTTGCCAAATCCCCAAACTCACAAGCAGCCTTGTAGGATGTCATGACTTCTTCATCGATTTTCTTTGCCAATTCAACATGGCGTTCTTCGTCCCAGAGTTCTGCTTTGATTAGATGCTCTTTAAGCCGCAGAATCGGGTCGCCACCAGGCCATTGTTTGAACTCATCTTTAGGACGGTAAGCGGATGAGTCATCGGAAGAGGAGTGGGCTCCTGCACGATAGGTGTAGACTTCGATGTGTGTTGCTCCAAGTCCAGCAGCAGCTCGTAACCGTGCCCATTTCGTAACGCTGTACAGAGCGAGGAAATCGTTGCCATCAACTCGCATTGAAGGGATGTCGTAAGCAAGTCCACGCTCTGCGAATGTCCGTCCACCGGTTGCTAAGTTTGCGTGGGTAGAAATTGCCCACTGGTTGTTGACAACATTGAGGATTACGGGTGGTTTGAAGGTTGAAGCGAAGTTGAGAGCATAGTGGTAATCTCCTTGGGCGGATGTTCCATCTCCGAGCCAGGAAATGCAGACTTCGTCGTCGCCTTTGTAGGCGCTTGCCATCGCAACGCCCACGGCTTGAGAGAATTGGGTCCCAACGGGGGAGGAAATGGAAATGAATCGTCCAGGTTTCCACGTATAGTGGACAGGCATTTGACGGCCTTTAACGTTGTCTTCAGTGTTGCCAATGCAGTGACAAATCATGCTGACCATGTCTCGCCCTCGAACAAACTGGGCGCCTGGTTGACGGTAAGATGGGAAAATCCAGTCCTGCGTCTCGAGTGCCATTGTTTGTGCAATAGCGATTGCTTCTTCGCCAAAAGAGCGCATGTAGAATGAGAGTTTACCTGTTCGCTGCATCTTCAACATTCGGTCATCGAAGATTCTCAACCGCATCATGTACTCAAGACCTTGAATCAAGGTTTCTGCATCCAGCATTGGATTCCATTCTCCACTTGCAACTCCGTTGTCATCGAGAACTCGTATCAAACCGGATGCGTGGGGTACGGTGTCTTGGGCTGTGCATGAAGCCGGGTCGGGTCGATTCAAATCACCGGGTTGTTCGGTAAACTTACCACCGAAATCAGCGTCCTCGCCCGGTCGAAACGGCGGTCGCCCGATTGTGTACGGCTTTGTCGTGGCAGTCACTCTCTCGGTCATTGTTCCACCTCACTCCATCTCTGTCTTAAGTGGTGCCGGTGAATCGCTTTGATGTTGAGCGACGTAGACGTATGCACCCGGCATTGTTTCTTGATTGTTTAAGTCGAGGGTTTTACGAAGCAGCAATCCCGCTTTGAACGAGGAACGCACAAGAGGGCCACTTGCAATTCCTGCAAAGCCCATTTCAATGGCTTGAAGCGCCCAGATATCGTACATCTCCGGTTCAGGAAATCGGTCCACTGTGAGGTGTTTAGCGGATGGGGCAAGGTACTGGCCGATGGTGATGAGGTCGACGTTGGCTTCACGCAAGAGATGCAAGGCCTCAGTAATTTCTTCATTGGTTTCTCCAACACCAACCATCAGTGAAGATTTCGTAATGATGTCCGGTCGAAGTACCTTCGCTTGACGGAGAATTTCTAAGGATTGAGAAAAGGATGCACGGTGATCACGTACCGTTTTGTCGAGACGAGGTACGCATTCAACATTATGGGCGAAAACCGACAACGGACTTTCACGAAGAAGGAGTTCGAGTGCGTCGTGGTCGCCTGCTAAATCAGAGCACAACAATTCGAGTGTGATCTCAGGTCTTCGTTCATGAACTGCATCGATACACGATTTGTAATGTTCCGCTCCACTGTCCGGCAGATCGTCTCTGTTCACTACAGTGATGACGACGTGCCGTAAATTCATTGAATCCACAGCATCGGCCAATTGTTTCGGCTCATTGACCTCAAGAGGAGGTGGGGTTTTGATGGTTCCAACTGCGCAGAATCTACACCCCCTGGTGCATTCTTGGCCGGCAATCATGAAGGTCGCATCGCCACTTGCCCAACAGTCGTGAATATTTGGGCAGCGTGCTTCTTGACATACGGTGTGAAGGGCATTGTCTTTCACTGCTGCTTTGGTTTTGTTAAAAAGGGCCTGTTGTTCTCCAGATGGCAGGGTAGTTTTGAACCAAGAGGGCAGCCTTTCTCGCTTTGGTTTTGGACGTAATGCAGGAGGTGTTTTACTCGCCATTGGAAGTTGTTTACCGGACACCTCTGCTCCCCCTTGTTTTACCCGAGGCATTGCCTTTCAAAAAGGTGTACTTTGGACTGCATTTGTAAACATCTTCATTTTATTTGATTCTAAGTATCGACTGGATGCATGTTTAACAGCATTGATGAGGGTTGGAGTGTTGGTCGAGTTCATGGGACAACGGGTTGCACTCATAACCGGGAGCGGTAAGCGGATTGGAGCTGCCGTGGCGACTAAACTGTTGTCCGAAGGATGGTTTGTTTTTCTTCATGTACGCAATTCACTCGCAGAGGCTCAAAACCTTCTCGATGAATATCAGCGTGAAAACGGCATTCAGGCAGCTGCGGAAATCGTCAAAGCAGACCTGGACAGCGACGACGAATTGAACCAATTGATTGAGCATGTTCTGGCCCATGAATCTGTGAAAAGCAACGGTGGATTACACGGGTTAGTACATAATGCATCAATCTATAATTCAACCAACTTCGAGGAAGTTTCGCTGGCGGAATTACGCCTAAACAACCGTATCCATGTTGAGGTGCCTTTCCTTCTTACTCAACGGCTCATCGAACCGCTCAAGAATGCGAACGGTTGCGTCATCGGGATGACAGACACTTCACTTGGGCGCGCTTGGGAAGGGCTCTCTCATTACACCTCAAGCAAAGCAGCTCTTCGTCAACTCATGATGAACCTCGCCGGTGATTTAGCGCCAGAGGTCCGAGTGAACTGCGTAGCCCCAGGGGCAATCATGGCCGCTGAATGGGAAGCCGAGCACTTTGCCTCCGTGATTGAGAAGATTCCTCTCGGACGTGCCGGTGAGGTAGAGGACGTTGCCAATGCCGTACATTTCCTACTTGAATCGCCTTATTTGTCCGGTCAAGTCATCGAAGTTGACGGTGGCTGGTCTGTAGCTCCTTAGCCAAGTGGCGAAGGGTTTTCTTCAAATCCTCTTGATGGTACGGTTGCCTGCAGGGGTGGCTGAGGTGGTCAAAGGCGCCGGGCTTAAGATCCGGTCCCGTATGGGTTCGTGGGTTCGTATCCCACCCCCTGCATTTGATTCACTTTTTCATTCCCCCTCGAAGAGGGGGCTTCTCATGAACAACCAATGCAAAACCGTTTAACACTCGGCGGGACAGGCCAAGATGGTGAACAGGGTGTCCTCTCAACATTCAACTTCAGTTAATCGACTTTTGCCAATGCTTCTTGTTGTCCTCATGGTTGGCTCAGTGCTGCCAATGTCGGCACCTTCGGAGTCGATTGTTCTTGAGGATAAAACGCTGGCTGAAGAGCCTATTGTCTCTGCTTCAAGCGGTGATTGCACATCGTGCCAATCCTATGACCTGTACCTTGACGAGATGACTTCTGAAAGCGGCGGAGATGGTTCAATAACCACCGAAGAACCATCCGGTTCGCACCAAGAAGAGAGCGCCCTAGGCGGTCTCACCTTCCAATCGCCTGAAATGATTTCAGATTTGCAGGTGTATGGCCGTGGAAGTACAGACCTGGTTACTCTTTCATTGTACATTCAATTCAGAGGTACAACTGGCTCAACTGCTGACATTACCTATTCACTAGGCGCAGGTGGCAGTGAAATCGATTCATACTCCGAGACGATTGAAGACCCTTGTACCGGTGGAACATTTGGAACCAGTGCTTGCCCATGGACCTTGAGCGTCATTGATTTCGAAATTTCATCAAACGGCTTCACCGTCGAGAACGGAAAGCAAATTGAACTTGATATCGATGCCCAAGCGACCTGTGAAGGCAGTGGTAGTGGCGGTATTGGAGGGGACAATTGTGAAGTCAATGTCGCCTTTGGAGACGTTGAACAGACCAATGGATTCTCTAAACTTGAACTCAAGGCAAATGCACTTGCTGACTCCTCCGTCAAAGTTCATCGCCCCGGTGCAAGTTTTACCGACCCTGAAGTGACCGAATGGTCTCCGAATCACCGACCAGAATTCCGGACCATGCAGTTCACCGTCGATGTTCGTGATGCTTTTGGTCGCGACGATATACAAGGTGTCGACTTGATTTTGAGTACACCGAACGGTGCAAATTCCGTCTTTGACAAGTCCTTTGAGGACAATGATCTGAAGCTCGATAACGAGGGGCTCATCGGGAACTATACCTTCACTTATGATTCAGGTACGACCGCTGGAGAATACCCATTGCAACTCGAGATCAGTGACTTGCAAGGCCATACGCTTGTGTTCGAGCACCCAGGAATCACCTTCATTGAATACGATATGTATCTCTCACTCCCTTCCTCGCAGCCTGATACAGTACTCATCGCACCGGGTCAGACGTCCAGTATCGAGTTCTTGATTGAGCATACTGGCTCAACTTCTTCTTCCATGAACGTCATTTTTGATTTGGTAGGCTCTCCGTTCCCGAACTCATGGTCGGACCCTGTGTGGGACCAGTCGGGTGGCTATACACTGAACGGTGGCGGTTCGTTTGCCCGTCCGATTCTTTCGTTTGATGTCGTCGATGGTGACTTGACATCTGCTCCGAGCAGCATTGAAATTGAGGCTCGAGCATTCGCAGATACTGAGAATGCACAAGATGACCAAGTTTCGATAAAAACCATTACGCTCTCACTTGAGGAGTCGGAAGTCCTTGCACCTCCGCGAATTTCAGTCTTTGAAGACTTTGAACACCAAATTCAGATTGCGGATTCCACTCGCCCTGAGGCGTATGACGAAACACTCTCTCACTACGTTGATGCGGGGGATACCAAAGGCGAGTTCTTCGTTGATGTGTTCAATGCAGGATTCATCACGGATGCTTTCCGCCTTCGAGTGACTGATTTACCGGATGCTTGGCAATACAAGTTCTACGACAACGACACCGGCATGGAACTCTCTGAAGAAGGAATTTACTCATTGACGCCCGATATTGGCTCCAACCAAATCCTCACCGTTCGGATGGATGTATTTCCTCCAAGCGAGCGTGATGCCCAGGATATAGGTATGGTTGGATTCTCTGTCTCGAGCACCAGCGATCCTGCACTTACTACAGACGTAGCCTTTACCGTTCACAGAACATTTGGTATTCTTGTAGAAGTGATTGCAGATTCTGACGGCGGCACCCTCGGGACAGTGGGTCCAGTGGCTCCCGACAGTTCGGTTTACTTCAACATGCGAATTACCGATTCGACTGAAGGACTCGGCCAAACAACATGGCGAATCATTAATCCAAGCGACCTTGAACGTAATACTGATGAGACCGATGGAGACCCAATGTACGGGACCTGGGACTATGATCTTTCCAACGGAACCGAATCAAATATTGTTGTTGTCTATCTCGAACAAGATGAATACGTCGACCTCAAACTCGACATGACGCTTGGTAAGAATGTAGAGGCTGGTCTTCACACCGTCTTTGTCCGTGTGATTGAAGAAGGAGTCGATTCAGAGGAAGCCCGATATTTTGACCTACCTGTAACCGTTGAAGTCCGAGAAGAAGTCGTTGCCGGTAGAATCACCATTACCGACTCAAGCAGTGAAATTATTCAGTTTGAATCCAATCAGCAAAGAAACTTGAACTACAGGATTTCGAACGACAACAACATACCACTTGATGTCGTGATTACACTTGATGAACCAAACGGCTGGGTTGGTGTCATTCGTGCATCATCTGACCAAGCAGGAGGCAGTTTCCTGTTGCTAACTTTGCCCGCTTACTCCGACAAAGACTTCTCGGTGTCGATGACACCTCCTGACAACCTCAAAGACGGCGAACAGATCAAGTTCTCGCTTACAGTCACGCCAATGGATGAAGAAGTCCCATATGATGCAGAATTTACCCAAATTGTACCGTTCACCTACCAAACCAACTGCAACGGTATCGGCTGCCTAATGAACGAAGTGATTAACCCAGGGCCACAAACTCTCGCACTGGGGGCAGGTCTTGTCTTGGTTCTGGTCTTCGCAGTGTACCGTCGTGGCCAATCATCGAGTGTTCAGGCGGAATCCAAATTGAACTGGGTTGATGAACAATTCGAAGCCAACCTTATTCCTGAAGAGTCGGTTCCAGAACCAGTTGTCGAAGAAGACGACGAACTGGAACTTTTGGATGAACTCGATAATTTGTGATGCTTTTTGACCAGACTTCACAGAGGCATTGCCAGCAAAAAGTCTCGAAAAAACCTCGAAGCGGTTATGCATCCTTTTTTGAGAACTTAAAGGGGCAACTGCGAGGCATCATTTCCTTTTTTACCTCGCAGTAAAACCTTCGAAAAAGGAATATTGTATGAACATCGCACCATTTCCCTTATGAGGCATCAAACAAGCCGAACATCAGTGAAAGCAATGCGCACGTCAGTTTCCCCCACCGAGCCGCGCTTCCAATGGCAAATTCTTCAACATCGAAATGCGTTCAAATCAGTGGCTCTAACGGCCATGATGTTGCTCTCAACATTCGCAGCAATTCCTTACATCTCTATGGATGTACTTGCAGCATCTGACCAAGATGGTGACGGTCTAACCTACGGTCTTGAGTACTTGATGAATACCGCTCCAAACGATCCAGATTCAGATAACGACGGCCTACCTGACGGTTGGGAATGGAAGTATGGACTTGACCCACTTTCCAGCAATGGCGTTGATGGTGCAGTTGGTGACCCCGATGGTGACGGAATGTCCAATTTACAAGAATACTCCTACCTTCAGCCCTCGTCTTGGGACAGTTCATCCACGCCGAGTGTATTGGACCGCGGTGTTTGGTGGAACGGCACAGTTCCAGTCAATGACTGGAACGAAGAAGATGCCCTCCAATACAACCGTCCTGGTTGTGGTGACAGTGGCTCAGACGGTCAAGGCAGCATCATTCTTTGCGATGAAGACCCGGTAGGAAACATCTGCACCAATGGTTTTGACGATGACAAGGATGGACTTGTCGATTCGGCAGACCCGGATAATGACGGCGATGCTGACTGCTCTTCGAACGATGATGATGGCGACGGAATCGAAGATGAGGACGTTGCTGGATGGGATACCGATGGCGACGGAATGGATGACGGTTGGGAAGCTGCAAACGGTCTCAACGCAACCTCTCCATCCAATGCCGACGGGCCAAACGGCGACCCTGATGGTGACGGTTTAATCAATCTCCTGGAATACGTGAATCCCACTTGGACAACGATGTGCGGTTCTTCTCCTTGTTTCCGAAACGGACCTGATGGTGTCGTGACGGAGACGACTTCTCCGTGTGACCCAGTCGATGGAGTGGGCCCAGGTGGGTGCGCAACCTTCACTGCTGAAGTCGATGGAATCACCTCGACCAATCCACAACGAGCTGATTCAGATGGTGACGGGTTGAACGACTCATACGAGGCGTTAACCTTGCTCACTGACCCAACTTCGTCGGATACGGACCGAGACGGTATCCCCGATGGTGTTGAAATCAACGCCGGTTACGGGAACCCACCTCAAGCAAGCAACCCTCGAAGCAACAATACCGATGGTGATGCTTTTGATGACGGTGATGAAGATACCAATTTCAACGGCGTTCTTGATGCGGGTGAAACCGATCCGACCAGAATGGAAGATTCTGGGGATGAAGACAACGATGGAATACAAAATTGGGAAGAGAACCTTTCCTGCACATCATGGGACATTGCTGACACGGATTTCGGTGGAATCAACGATGGCGATGAGCGAAACGTGTCGCACGGTACCGATCCATGTGATTCATTGGTCAATTTTGAAACAACGGTTGTTACATGGAACGGTGGAAACGGTCAACTCGAAGTTCTCGACGGATCTGGATTTAATCCAAGCGGAGGTGTTGGCTGGTTCAATACCTCGGGCACTTGGATACCATTCTCCTACGCTGCAACAGTGAATAATTTCGTACAAGGTGTTTCACCTGCACCGGTTGCAGGTGTGACCCAAGTAGCGAACCGTAACGGTTCATTCTGTCACACCTCGGCAACTGCCTCTGGCACAATCGCTACGACGCAAACTTACTGCGATGATGACTACGTCGATTCGGACGCTGATGGACTCGCAGACTGGCAGGAATTGCTCGGAACGTTCGGTTGGTTTTCTAATCCAACTCTTGCTGATACAGATGCAGACGGTGTGAGCGATTTCGATGAAGTGTTTGACAACACTGACCCTAACGAACCGTGTGTTAATCTCTTGGATGAAGACTTCGACGGCCTCAATAACTACTTTGAAACCACGACTGGATGTGACCTTTCGTTTATTGGTATTCTGAACGGCTCTTCCGATGTCTGGGTCACCGATGACCTCAACTTGGACACCGATGCAGGCGGAGTTAGCGATCGAGATGAATACTTCGATGGTACAAATCCAGAGAACGATCCAACGGACGACCTTCTCCCAGCAGATTTTGACGGCGATGGCGTCCCTGATGCCGTTGAGAACCAAACCGGCACAGACTGGACCAACCCCGACACCGATGGTGGAGGGATGAGTGATGGAATGGAATGCAGCCAAGAGTTCTGGGTTTTGGGTTGCGTTGGTTCACCTTTCGACCCGTTCGATCCTTCCGATGACATCACTCCTACTGAAATTGTATTCTGGGCAAACAACACTTCAGGTGCTGTCGATACAAGCATTGTTCATCGTTGGAGAATGACCACGTATGATTTCTATACAGGCACGACCTATGCACATCTTGAGTCTGTACATCCGTATGAAGCGGTTGTTCTGCCTTCTTCAAATCTCACTCACCTCGCTGACTTGGCTTTCGCTAACGAGACATTGGACTGGTTCATCAAGTATCAAAACCCGGTTAATGTAGGTAGCCTTCCAGTGCCTGATTCCGTTTCGAATATATCGTTCGTTGTGGATTCAGCTGGGGTTTTGCAACGCTCAAATGATTCCCACAACATACGAGTCATCACCGGCCCTGTACAAGAGATATACACGCAGCAACCCGAATACTACTTTGATTGGGCAACACTCGCTTCCACGACGGTTCCGGGTGTAAATTCACCCTATGAGTTGATTTTACCTTCATCGTTCAACGATCCATCAGATGTGAATTCATACCTGTTGAATGTCACGACAGCCGTAATATCTGAATCCGGCGCAACCAACGCATACGATAGTGCATTAGCCATCCAAGACTTCCTTGCCAACGGGAATGCAACAACTGATTTCAAACGAAATTACAATGGGTCGGACATCCCTACAACAGAAGATTTGAGCGTTGGCTTAGTCCAATCGGTTTTGGAAGGGACGTGTTCTGAATTCAATACAGCATTTGTTACGATGGCTCGTCTCGCAGGACTGCCAGCCCGCAAGGTCTCAGGATTCTCAGGCGGTACATGGAACGGCGAAGGATACACCGTTTACTCCAATGATTTGACGACTTGGGGCGAAGTTCGATTGCAACAAAATGCAGCGAACGGCGATACTGATCTTGGCTGGATTGCTTTCGATGCATGTCCTGCCGCTGAGGAAGTAGAAATTGTCAACCAGAGCATCTCATCGTTCCAGTACGACCGTGATGCCAGCAGCACCCTCACCGTATCTGGACAACTTCGGTTTACTGAAAATGCAAGTGCTATCCCAATCCTGCCGCTTGTAGGATACTTAGTCCCCGTAGGACTTGAGAGCCAAGTCCCGGGCGCTGCCTCAATTCCGAGTTTCCAAATAGGTTCAGAAGTCACGCTTTCCAATGGTACATTCAACTTCACCGGTTCGCCACCAGAGCTGGCAGGCCCCGGTATGTACCGAGTTGTCGTAAAACTTGATCAACAAGGCTATGTTTCTGAATCTGGAATTGTTTTCGACGGTTATGTCAATGTTACCGATGACTCTGTCATCAATCATACAGGCCCGAATGCAATAAATGCTCCAATTGCCGGTGCTGGAGCAGTTACTGTTATCGAAGGGACACTAAAGTTGGAGAGTCCACCCTTCGACGCTGTTCAGAGCATTGGAATACTGGATGATTCCCCACCTGAAGTTTGGCTTTCATTTACTTCTTCTGTCAACGGTTTCACAAATTTGAGCAGTTCAATTAATCTCGATGGTTCATGGAGCATCGAGCTTGAACTCGACCCATTGGAAACCAAAACGAATGTTTCTGCAACACTCGGCTTCTCCGGATGGCAAGACACGCAAATTGTGGGCCTTACTCCGGTTCAATTCCATTTGCGACCAACAACTACAGCAATTCTGATTGATGTACGTGACGCACCGAACCTGACAGCCACTCTTGAAGGCCCGTTGACGAACAAGAGTATTCTTGTCATCAACGATAACCTATGGGTCAATGGCAGTGCGTTAACAACGGGTGCTTCACCTGTTGCTATGGCAGGAAACCTTTCATTATCCATCCGTCAAAACGGAACTTCCAATGATTGGCTCGAAGTGTTCAACAGGACAGTGAATGGGGCGTTCAGTCTTCAGCATCTCCTAACGGCTGCCGATGCACAAGTCTTGGCAGGCGAAATTGGGGTTCAACTTCGCTTCTTCCCTGACGCTATCGAAGCGACAGACGATGCAAACCTCTCTTCAAGCGCTCCGCACCTCCTTCGTGGTTTCCTCGAGTTTGAGGTGCTGGCAAGTTCGCAACTGCGAGGTTCAGAATCCTCAATTCTGGTGACTGTTTTCGACCATCGCGGGCTCTCGAGCGACCTCTTTGTCTCCGGCAACTTTGATTTCGGATTCAATGGCTCTTGGGTAAATACGACCGTCGACCCGATTTCAGAGACGATGACCATCAGTTGGCTTATTGATTCAACACTTCTCGCTGGAGATTATCCATTCTCGATTTCGTTCAACGGTTCTGACTTGTATCAGCCATCAACCGGCCTCTCTCAGATTCGCGTGGCTGCTGAAGTTGATTGGAACCTCAGTGTAAGTCAAGATTGGACGCACATCGGTAATTCAAGTTACATTTTTGGAGATATTTTTGATGCACAGTACCCGAATGTGAAAGTTCTCGGCGATAACATCACCATGCTGACTTTGACGATGTTCAACTTAGAAGGGCAACCGTTTGACCTTTCGCAAGGTTTCTTGAACAACACGACTGGAAGTTTCAACCTGAGTTTCACTGCGCCGATAACCAGTCCTTCGAATGCATACGATGTGATTCTCGGCATGGATTTCGACACAATGGCTCCGGCTGGTGGCTCCTATTACCGATTTGTCGATTCTGCTTTACCTCCTGCAACTCCACTCCTACCTACCACACTTGTTGGTATTGAATCCGAGTTTGTGGTTGAGCCAGTGAGGGATGCTGTCATTGTCGAAATGAACCAATCCGTTGACTTCATTGCAAAAATCACCGACCTCGCTGATAAATCAAACGTATCAGGCGCAAATACAGAATTCATTTTCGATTGGGGTAACACCAACACATCGATGGGCTTTGGTGTATCCGATGCAGAAGGTAACTCTACCTTGCAATGGACTGCTACTGGAATTAATCCAGGATACTACGACGTCTTGGTTACCGTATACGATGATCTCACCGACGGTCTTGCGGTTGGTAACTCCCGTCGAACAGGCAATTCTTCTATTGTCAATTTGACTGTGCAGGTGCCCAGTGACATTCGACTCGATTCCGTTCCAACCGTTGCGACCGCAGGTATTGATTTCAACGTCCTCGGACAAGTTCTCGACGCTGATGACCCAACTCGCCCACTAACTTCCCCTGTCGAAATGTCAGCCTTTTGGTTAAGTAATCCTAACGAACTGTTGGTCTCTTCGTACCAGACGTCTCCGAATGGCACATTCAACATGAGCGTTCCAACCGACACATCCGGTAACGGTACTCTGCGCGGTGACAGGACTTTGATCATCACGGTCATCGAAGGCTCATCACCGTTCTATCTCACGGCTACAACGCAATCTGGCATACTCATCATGGGTGTCAGTCAATTCAACAATATTCAGCCGTTGAATCCAATTACAGTGAACAGAGGCTCGACTGTCAACATCACAGCGCGGTTGCTTGAATCTTCCAATCTCTTCGCTCCGCTTTCAGGATTCGATGTGGACATTCAATTCCACGAAACCTGGCTGACAGGTACTCAAACGGACGGCGAAGGATTTGCGAACTTTAGCCACCTTGTCCCATTGTCACATCCATTGGGATTGATTGTGGTCACCTTGGTCTTCAACGGTTCAGCAGACTTGCTGTCCACGCAAGTGAACCTCTCAACCGTGACCATACGTTCGACGACTGTAATGATTGTTGATCCAATTGCTGCAAATCCAATTGCTGGAACTTCGTTCAATGTATCAGGCCGTGTACTTAGCGACAATGGCAGTGGACTTGAACAGCGTGATGGCAGTGTATTACCGTCAAACATTCTCTTCAGCATAAACGGACAACCGGTTGGTTTCACCGTAACCGGTGGTTCGGTGACTGCTGGTGGCCTATGGAATGCTTCTCTCTTATTGGGTGAAGCGTTTGAAGCAGGGAACAACTCTCTGGAAGCTTCGTATGTACCTGGCGTTAACTACTACATTGGCTCAGCAAGTAATACATCATTCGACAGCCGAGGTTTCTCGACGCTTGTGTTTGTCAAACCATCATTGGATGGAATAGGCTCCCCTTCATTGAACGACCGAACAGAACGTGGTGAGAGCGTTACTGTTCAGGTTCTCCTCCGTGATAACACGCTTTCACCGATTTCAGCTCAGCAAGTGTTGGTTCGCCTCATGGGTACTGATGTAAGCACTACATTGACCACTTTCGAGAACGGAACCGCATACGGTTCCCTCGTTGTACCGTCGAATCAGAGTGTTGGATTCAATGATTTAGAGGTTATTTTCTCGGGAACTCCGGGTACTACGGGAATACTCGGTTCGAATACTTCGACCCAATTCGTTGTTCTCGCTCAGACTGGTATCGTCATCACTTCATCTCCCGCAACGCTAGTCGCTGGTGATTCTTTCAGTGTCGAAGGTATTCTGTTGGACGACCTCAACCAAAGTCTTGCCATTGATGGCGTTCCATCACTTGCTATCATCCACCTGCTGATTGATGGCGTGCCCGTTTCGAGTGTTGAGACGAATGCAAGCAACGGAAACTTCTCGGTCGCATGGACGCTTCCTGAGAACACTGCGGCTGGAGCTCATCAGATTGAAGTCCGCTTCCTTGGTGGTCGTGACTGGGTAGACCCAATTGGAGTTGGTGACCCACCGAACCCTGATTATTATCTGCCCAGCAGTGCGCAAGTCGACTTTAATGTCAGTGTGCCAACAAAGATTCTCCTCTTGACCGCTACCGGTGAAGTTGATCGTGAAGCATTGATGACCATTCAGGGCCGCTTAGTGGACTTGGTCGACGCCCCTCTTGACAATCTCAGCGTTGAGGTTTGGCTAGGTGGTCAATGGATGACTAACGTTTCGACCGATGAAACAGGTTTGTTTACTGCTGTTTACCCTGTTCCTGCTGATGCTCAATTGGGCCCAGTTGATTTAGAAATTCGTTTCACTGGAACTCCATTCTACCTTCCAAGCAATGCGACAGGCACGTGGAACATATTCAGTCCGATTCTCGTAACTGTCTTGATGGAAAGCCCAGTGGCCGTAGGTCAGAACACCACAATCACTGGGACCGTCGTCGACAACCAATTGCTAGGTATCGCTGATCTGGATGTTGACATCGAAGTTGAAGGCTTGATTATTACAACTGTTCGGACCGACTCAACCGGCGCATTCACCTATGATTGGACGGTCCCAGATACGTTTGGGTTCGGTAATAACTCGCTCTTTGCAGTTGTTGATGCTCAAGGCTTCTATCGCTCGAACACGGGCAATACCACGTTCTTCTTGGCACACCGCTCGGATGTAACCCTCATCTTTGATGATGGAAAGGATGTGACTCGCGGAAATCTTTGGACACTGTCTGGACGACTGTATGACATTGATACGGTCAACAACGACGGCCTTGCAGGCATGGAACTCAGTCTTCGACTCGATGATGTTGAATTGATGACTTTAACCACTCAAGATGACGGTAGTTGGTCTGCAGTCGTCCCAGCAACACTTGACCTCCTTCGTGGCGACCACCTCTTCACCGTTTACTTCGAAGGAACACAAGCGCACTTGGGTACCCAGTCAACCGGAACTGCAACAGTTTGGGCGAATGCTCAAATTACAATCGATGAAACGTCATCGAATATCGTTGTTCGTTCAGATTCGACGTTCGCTCCAATTGTTCTTACCGGCTCCATCTCGGAGATTGGTGGATTGGGTGAGGTATTCGATAATGTGACTTTGTACTTGGGTAACGGCTCGCAATGTTTGGCTCAGAAAGACGGGGCTCGTTGCTTGGACAATCTGCTCATCGACTGGGCAAATGGAAACTTCACGTTAACTGCAACTGCACCATCGTACCTTTCATCAGGTTCTCAATACCTTCATTTGGAAACGCCGAGACATGATGATCACTATCTCAATGCTGCAAGTTCAGCCCACCCGGTTTACGTTAAAATTAACGCTGATATCTTGGTGACTTTGGACGAGATTGTCGAAAACCAGCAAGAAGACGTCGGAGGTTCAATTTTGATTACCGCTGAAGATACAAAGCAAGGAGTGGCTGGAATTACGGTCACTATTTACATGTATTCTGAGAACGGCACCCAGCTTTCGAATCCACTGCAACCTTTGACAGATGCAGACGGTGTGGCAGAGTTTGATTTCAAGTCCGACCCTCCATACGGGAATGTAGACGAATGGGGCATGGTTACGCTTGAAATTCTTGTCAATGACCCCCGACTTTCTCAACAGACCTTAGATGAGTTTGCTTTGGATGCAGGACAAGCCTCGATGCTCACATACAAGTTCCAAGAAGAAGAAAAGCAAATACCGTCATGGGCCTATGTTTTGACACTGCTTCTACTTGGGCTGGTCACTGCTGGCGTGGTCATGTATCGTCGCCGCCAATCCGCTGAGTTACTCCAAGAGGCCGCTGAAGTGTTCGCATACACAGCAGAACTGCTTGCTGCTGGAGATTCAGTGCGTGAATCGATTTTCACCTGCTATCAAAATCTGTGTTCGATTTTCCAACAAAATGGATTCCTACGACGTGATTTCGAAACGGTTCGTGAGTTTGAGATGGCGATTCGCCAAGCAATGCCTCAGATTTCTGATGAGGCACTGCTTGCACTTGACAACATGTTTGAGCAAGCCAGGTACAGCCGTGAAGAAATGGGAGAGCAACATCAAGCTGCTGCGACCCAGGCTCTCGGCCGAATGGGTGAGGAAATATCGAATTTGACGAAGATTCCTCCTCGTTGAAGTTCTTTCAAGCCAGTGAGAGTTTCTTGTCGGAGAGGAGACAATCCACTTCTCGGGTTGCAATGGACGCTCATCGCCGATAATGGTTTGAGTTTCTCGATGCGACGATGCTTGGAAAAATCGGAGGGTGTTGGCGCATCTTTACCGTTGAACAGAATGTGAATTCTCGCTACCAATGGCAACGATTGTTCTCCAAGATTACCAACGAAGATGGAGTCGGCCATTCATGAAATGGGCCTTGACTTCTCCTGCATCAGCCGGAAGTGGAACGACTCGTAGAAGGTCGTCGTGCTCTGCTTCTTTGACGACGAGTCGAAGTTTACGGTGTGCTTCATCTTGAAGCGTCGAGACCTCAATATCGCTGCCTTTTGCGCCATGGAGTGGAATCGTTAGACCATCAGGGTTGACCGTCCCATGTAATTGTTCGACCATCCATGCAAGTTGGCGCTCAGGGGCGACTTCAGCAAGGTGGGACTCAGGAATCATTCCAGCAGCAACCATCACCTGTTGGTGGTTCATTTGCACTTCTGAAAGGTGGTCTGCTTGAACTTGGAAATCCGCGTGCAATTGCTCGGGCTGAGCGTCAAGTCCTACAGGGCTTGCATGTGCCTCTTTCACATCTTCAATTTCCGAAGAATTTGTCTCTAAGACTACGGGTTCCCATGTCGACATGTTACCTCGGTTGTGTGCGGCCTCCATGAACCTTCGTCCTCCAAAGTTTCACTTGATTCTACACTTCTTCAATGGTGTGGACCTTTGAGAAGAATCTGCGGGCGAAACTTGATGTTGTTTGAGGGTCGTTGGTTGCGTTCATCCTCAGGTCACTTGGATAGCAACTGATGTAGGTGCGGTCGGTATGCCTTTGGTCCAACAGAAGAATCAATGCTCGATCTCCAATTGAGCGTATTGGACGGCCCATTGCCTGAAGGATTGCATTTATTGCTGGTTGAGTTACGGTGTACCTCCAAGCGTTATTTTTCCCGAACCTGTCTCCAGCGTAAGCCTTCAATGAATCAGATAAAACCGAAGGTGGTGCGTTTGGAATGCCGATGCAAGCAACAGCATCCAGAATTCCTCCATTGTAATCAATGCCTTCTGAAAGTCGAGCGCCGTAGACGCCACACAACAACACACGTTGTCCAGCTTCTTTCTCACTCCGAAGGTTTTCTACAAGTGAATCGATGTCGTTCTTGCTCCATTCTCTGCTTTCCATGACCTTTCGAATACCTTTGAATCGATGTTCAGCCAATATTTCTTCCATCATCCGATACGACGGCGCAAATACTGCGATGTGCCCTGGGGTGCCGTCGATGAGAGCTTGGAGGTGGTTACGAATTTTCGACCACATTGCGGGTGAGCGTTGGGAGTATTTTGTAGTCACATCACCTGCGACTAAAACAGGTCTTCGTTCTCCCGCAAACGGTGATGAATATGCGGTTTTGGTCGTCTTTTCGGTGGGGAGGTCAAGGATGTCTGCGTACATTTTGGGAGGATACAATGTGCCTGACATGAGAATGGCACCGTGTACGGATTCAAACACTGGCCCTGAAACCAGCCCAGGGTCGAGCAAATGCGATGTGATTCTTCCTTCTCGGCCTTTCGAACTAAACACTAGGCTGAGAGCAGTTGTTTTTCCAAACATTTCGATGCACTTCAAGATGTGACCCATCTTGTGCGCATCGGGCTCCATGGTATCTTCGTCGTCACCCGTTTCAAGGTCGACTTCGACGCGAAGCAGGACATCAGCAAGCCTCGGTAATCGATGTGCTCTATCGACAGCCAAATCCTCTTTGTCGATATTTCCATCCAATGTTTTCTGACCCGTCAACCCCTCATACTCGTCGCATGAGCGGTGGATGACCTCGAGAAAACGTTCAACTTCAACACGGTCTTCCTCATTATCCCGCATCAGGTCTGAATGCAATTGCCGAAACAGGTCTGCCGTCTTTGTCCGTGCAATCTTCATGATTTCAAAGGCCCAAGTTGCCACATCCAGTTCGAGTGCAACAGGTACCGAATTGGTTTGTTGATACGTTGCAGTAAGTGCTCCAACGTATTCTTCAAGTTCCATCGTCGCATTGCGAGCAATTGTCGGAGTGATGCTGCGCTCCATCGTCATACGGATTCTGTCGGGCAGATTGTGTGCTTCGTCCACGACCACAATGATATCTTTGAGGGCGACACCCATTGCTTCAAGACTGGATTTACGTACTCCTTCATCGAAAATGTGGTTGTAGTCCCCGACAAAAACATCCGCAAGTCCTGCAGCCTCGCGTGCAGCCTTCCAAGGGCAAGTTTGAGTTATTTCACCACCAACGCGGTGAATTTTTGTTAATTCAACAAGTTCGTCAACATGAAGTGGGCTGTCAAGGATGCGCTTGGTTAGGCCAGGTGCACTGGTAATCCATGGCCTGCATGATTTGGTCTTTCGTGCGGTACTGCACATCATCGAGAACACGAGGTTGGATTCCTTGGCAAACGGTTGGACGCACATTCCGGATTGGCCGATCATGTCGACCAAGGTGATGGGCTCCTTTCCGGTCCGTCGCTGATTGATACGTCGAACTGTGTCGACTACAATTCGATGTTGACTTTGACGTGAGGTTAGGAAAAATACGTGTTTTTTGGTCGCCGATTTTTGAGTAATTTCCAAAGCAGCAGATAACGCTGCAGCTGTTTTACCAATTCCAGTTGGGGCTGCAGCCAGGTGGTAGCCCCGGCTTCGAAGTGCTTCTGTTGATTCACGAATCATCTCAACTTGTCCAGGTCGGGGTTTTTCATGTGCAAGATATTCAAACACCTCTGTTTGACCTTGACTCCCCTCCTCTGTCATATCGGGAGTTCTGCGTCGACACCTCTAAAGGATTGGGGAACAAATGTATGCAGCGGTTGCACTGCAGTGAATCATTGTGCCCAGGTATGTGGGGGTCCTGGGCACGTGGGAACCAACCAACTTAGCAAGCCGGTGTGGAATCTGAGTCCCCCCGCCCGTCTTCCGAGGGGAGGTGTGTTGGGTTTTGGTTCAAAGAACCGGGTAGTCCAGAGCGTGCAAGACGGGCACGCAAACGCAAAGCGGCAAATCCGTACGGCTTGGACAAATCCCGTACGGCATTGAAGGTGGCATCACGAGTCTCGCAATCATCGTTTTGCCAATTCATTCCCATCCCCTCCTGCACTCTCACCCACTCACTCGTGGTATTCTTCGCGTCGTGTCGTTGAGCTCTTTGCTTCCGCAAGGAGTTCATCGAGTTGTTGTGTCATTTCAGAACGAGCCTTGATGGCTTGTTCGATGTAGAGTGAAAGCCCTTCTTGGGCTGCGGCTTCAGGTGTAGTTCCTTGAAGCTCATACAATTGCCCGAGCAACATTTTGTCGCCAAAGCCCAGTGGAATGCGTATTGAATCCATTCCTGGGAGCAACGGTTGCCCGTTGAGGAATTGTTGAATGGCCATGCGGATAACATCGGATCGATTTCGTGCACCGTCGATTCCGATGCGTGCTTCGAGCAAAGCGATTTCTTCCTCAGTAATTCTGAGTGAGACAAGGTTGCTTGGGTTGGCCATTTTGATTCCTCCGTGTCATTGGGTAGGCATGACAGTATATCAATATATCTCATTTGATGACAATCTGACTTACAGGTGATTACACTATTATCGGTCTACTGCGGTGATGCCGCCTCACGGAGGCTTTTTTTTGGGCCGTTCAGCCGTATACGTCTAAATGTGTATGCGTCCCGGTAGAACATTCTAATATGGGCGACTTCAGCGGTTTGTATGGCACTCGAACCTTCTCGCGGTCTGTATCTTTATTTACGAACATTGACCGTTGCTATGGACGATTCCATCCTAACCGATGATGAAGCCACAATACTCCATATTCTTGCTGAAGCTCTCGGAATCCTTCCGAGCGACACTGCAGTCTGTCTCTCGGTTGTTCGTGGTGAGGAAACCAATCCATTTGACGGAACCGAGTTCGATTACTCTGGTCATCATCCTGGTGACGTGACTACATACCAAAGTGCCTTGGTTGCGGCGCTTGATGATGAGGTCATTACCGAAGATGAATGGGCTATGCTTACTGCTTTGCGAACGATTGTGGGCATCCAAGAAGACCAACATACAATGATCGAGGAAGCCATTCACGCTATGGCAGAAGTTGATGCAGAGGGAGTACGTCGACTCGAACGGCTCCAAAGATACATGACGGTTTGTCCTTTTTGAGAAACGTTTCTGAACGCCGAAACGACCTGTTGACCGACACTATCGACGGTAATACTTAGAAAGGGTCTAACTTTGGGCCGACTAACAGATAGTTACTGGTGCTAATATGAGTATAACAAAAGAAATCTACGAATCCGTGGTTGCCCGCGACCCTAGTCAAACTGAATTCCACCAAGCGGTCTGGGAAGTTCTCGAATCGCTTGAACCCGTATTGGAAGCGCAACCGGAATACCGCTCCATAGTTGAACGAATTGTTGAGCCTGACAGACTTATTCATTTCCGAGTCCCATGGGTCGACGACTCAGGTTCTGTCCATGTTAACCGTGGATTCCGAATTCAATTCAACGGCGCGATTGGCCCATACAAGGGTGGACTCCGATTTCATCCAAGCGTCAATGCCTCGATTCTCAAGTTCCTTGCTTTTGAGCAAATTTTCAAGAACTCCTTGACAGGTCTGCCTATGGGTGGCGGCAAAGGTGGTTCTGACTTTGACCCGAAAGGAAAATCGGATGAAGAAGTCATGCGTTTCTGCCAATCGTTCATGATGGAACTTTGGCGACACATTGGCCACAACTGCGATGTTCCTGCGGGCGACATCGGTGTCGGCGGCCGAGAAATTGGTTACATGTTTGGAATGTACAAGAAACTTCGAAACGAATTCCAAGCTGGCGTTCTTACCGGCAAAGGGCTCTCCTACGGAGGTTCTTTGATTCGACCTGAAGCAACAGGCTACGGCCTTGTTTACTTTGCTCGTGAAATGCTTGCTGCAAAAGGTAAGTCGTTTGAAGGCGCATCTGTATCGATTTCGGGATCCGGCAACGTTGCACAGTTCGCTTGTGAGAAAGTATTGGACCTTGGTGGAAAGCCAGTTACAATGTCGGACTCCAGCGGATTCATCCATGACTCAGAGGGCATTGACCGGGCTAAATTAGCTTGGATTATGGATCTAAAGAACAACCGACGAGGCAGGATTTCAGAATACGCTGCTGAATTTAGTAGTGCAACCTTCACTCCGTCAGCGCCTGAGCCGTCTTCCAACGGGCTGTGGGGCGTTAACGTCGATGTGGCGCTTCCATGCGCAACACAGAATGAAGTGAACGGTGCAGAAGCACAAATGCTTGTTGACAACAACGTTATTGCGGTTGCAGAAGGTGCAAACATGCCATGTACTCCGGAAGCTGTGGAAGTATTCCATAAGAATGGAATTATGTTTGCTCCTGGAAAGGCAAGCAACGCTGGTGGCGTCGCTACATCTGGTCTTGAAATGTCACAGAACTCTCTCCGAATGGGATGGACCCGTGAAGAAGTCGACGCAAAACTCGACAACATCATGGTCAACATCCACAAGAACGCAGCAGAAACTGCAGAGAAGTACGGCCGTCCAGGTGATTATGTCTTTGGCGCAAACGTCGCTGGATTCTTGAAAATTGCTGAAGCCATGGTTGCCCAAGGCGTTCTTTGATTTCGACACCTGTGCCGAAGCATGAGCATGTTGCAGAGACATGTCTATTAACTGCTAATTGCTAAATTCCATCATGCCTCAATTGGTGGTTGGAGATGATGCTCCTTCAATCGTGTTGCCTGCAATCGACGGTTCGACATTCGATCTCTCAGCTTACAAAGGGAAACGTGTGATTTTGACTTTCTTCCGATTTGAATCCTGCCCGTTTTGTAATCTTCGAATCCATCGATTGGTCAAGCGTTGGGGTGATTTTCCAGAAGATACAGTGATGGTCGGTATCTTTGATGCAAACATCACTAATCTTTCCAAGAAAATGAAAAAGCACAACGTACCCTTTACACTTGCAGCAGATGAAACATACGAGCATTTCCTCAACAGCGGTGTTCGTAAATCACTCTTGCGAGTCATGTTGGCTCCGCTTCGAGCGCCACTGACCTTCCTCGAAACTTTGGTAAAGGGATATGTTCCAATGACGCTCTCGCCGTCGAAGCTTTCCACTTTGCCGGTTGATATCCTCATTGGTGCAGATGGAAAAGTCGTTGAGGCTCACTACTGTAAAGATACAGTTGACCACATGCCAATTGACAAGATGGTTTCATTTGCACAGGGCAACTGATTATTTTCCTTCATCTGGACTCAATAAGCGTTCACAATTCCATTTTCCATTCGATTTAGAAAGGAATGCACAGGAACCAGGTGACATTTCTTGGAATCTTCCGGTGAGTTGGTAGAGCGCCAGTTCACATCCTGGGTTATGGGTTACGATGAGCAAAGTTTCTAATGACTGAGTACTCTCTATGTAATCAGATATTGTCTCAGCAGAGGCTAAATACAAATCATCTCTCAAATCTGTTGAAACCTCTTGGTATTTTGAGAGCATTTCAACAGTTTCCAATGTACGCTTTGAATTACTGACGACTATTCTGTCCGGCACCCAGTCGTGTGAATACATCTGGGAGAATATCCTTTGAGCATCATGTCTTCCTTGAAGGCTTAATGGTCTTTCAAAGTCGCTTGGCGCATCGTGATTACTCTTCGCATGACGCATTAACAGAACACGTCGAACCATAACTCCAACTCAGATTGTTGAATACTTATTCTGTTTGATACAGAATCCATTGTCCGGTTTCATTGTCGTAGTAATGTAGGCTTCCATCAGCAGACTTCGACCAATTTACACCGTTCTCTTCCCATTCTTGAGATTGGGTTTCAATTGGTGGTAATTGCTTTGTTTGCTCATTGCTCACGAACGCTTCAGAGGCAGTATCGTTGTGGTTTTCAGCAGCGAATGGTGAACTATTTTCAGGTGATTGTTGATTGTTCCGGACGACCAGTAATGCGCCGAGACCACAGACCACCAACAATGCCAAAATGGCATAAGTAAGACCTATGCCTCCGGATTCAGCTTCACGCTCAGATTTATTTGGGTCGTTTGGATAGTAGTCATAGGTGTCAGATATTCCATCACCGTCAGAATCAGTCGTTTCGTTTGGGTCAAGAGGGAAGTCGTCTTCAGCGTCGTTGATGTTGTCCATATCGGTATCCATCTGTGAAAGAGCGCATCCATCATCAAACACGATTGAACTCTCTGGTGTTAATGGACACGTATCGTCAATGTTGGAAACACCATCGTTGTCATCGTCCAGTTGGTATCCTGAACATCCATCCAAGTTGATGCTGTGAGATTCATCGGTATCAGGACACAGGTCCTTGTCGTTCTTGATCGAGTCGTTGTCTTGGTCAAGTTGAGATTCAGCACAACCAACGGAATTGACTTGTTGTCCAACAGGTGTTGCAGCACACAGGTCAACGGTGTTGTCAATCATGTCGTTATCTGCATCGAGTTGATTCTCAGCGCAACCAATAGCGTTGGTAATAAGTCCAATTTCAGTATCTGGACAGGCATCATCGTCGTTGTTAATGGCATCACTGTCATCATCTCTTTGCGCGTTTGCACATCCGTTTTCATCAACTTCAGAACCGATAACTGTGCTTTGACAGGTATCCATCATGTCGTTGACACCATCAGCGTCAGTGTCACGTTGTGCCGCTGAACAGCCGACGCCATTGACTGGCATCTCAGGTGTTGTTGAAGGGCATTGATCGAGTTGATCGTTGATGGTGTCACCGTCGGTGTCACGTTGCGTATCAGCGCAACCAGCATCATCGACCTCTGAGCCAAGTGGTGTGAGCGGGCAAGCGTCAAACATATCCATGACCCCATCGTTATCAGCGTCTTCTTGAGAGCCTGAACAACCGGTTGCATCCACCGTTTCACCGGGGGGAGTGGATGGGCACGCATCCGCACTGTTGGAAACACCATCGAGGTCATCGTCTTTCTGTTGTTCTGAGCAACCGTTCAAATCGACAGTTTGTCCTGCTGGTGTGTTCAAACACTGGTCGGGTGAAACGCCGTTGGCGTTGTCTCCGTATCCATCACCATCAGCATCGAACCATTGAGTTGGTTCGGATGGGAATTTGTCTGCAGCGTTACCGTTTTGGTTGTCTCCGTATCCATCTCCATCCTCATCGGACCACTGGGTTCCGTCCATAGGGAAAGCATCAGGGTCGTTACCTGCTTGGTTGTCTCCATAGCCGTCTGAGTCCATGTCAGACCACTGCGTACTGTCGGTAGGGAATACATCTCCGTTGTTACCCGTTGGATTATCGCCGTATCCATCACCGTCTTGGTCAGTCCATTGTGTGCCATCTGTAGGGAATTCATCGGGAGAGTTTCCAGTTGGATTGTCTCCATATCCGTCTCCATCTTGATCAGCCCATTGTGTGTTATCTGTCGGGAATTGATCTCCGTTGGTTCCGTTCGGGTTGTCCCCGTATCCGTCTCCGTCTTGGTCTGTCCATTGAGTGCTGTCGGCAGGATACTCATCTGCATTATTACCTGACGCGTTGTCTCCATAGCCATCACCATCAGAATCGGACCATTGCGTCGAGTCGTATGGGAATGCATCGGAATTGTTGCCGTTTTGGTTGTCACCGTATCCATCGGCATCATAGTCAGACCATTGCGATGAATCGTTCGGGAATGAATCCGGTGAATTGCCAGATGGATTGTCTCCGTAGCCATCACCGTCCATGTCAGAGTATTGGCTTGAATCGTTCGGGAATGCATCTACATCATCGTTGTAACCGTCGTTATCTGAATCCTTTTGTGATAATGCACACCCATCGATATCGACGATTGCACCTGCAGCGGAGTTCGGGCAAAGGTCGACTTCATTTGCTACCGAATCGTTGTCGTCGTCAAATATAAGGTTGAAACATCCACTGTCTCCAATCAGCTGTACGTTCGTGTTGGAATAAAGAAGAGCCTCCGCACAGTATGCCCCTGATATGTTCGGCGTTGAGTAGGTGAAGGTTGGCAGACTCATGTTTTGTGCAGTTGCGGTAAAGCTCGTCAATGAGGTTGATGCAATGCTTGCACCCCCTGCATCGGTAATTCGTATGAGTGACTTGTAGGAATCACCTGGTACCAGATCTGCACCTTTCACATCGACGTTATTTGTCGCTGCAGTGCTGCTTGAGGAGAAACTGTCAACGACCAACGAGGGGAGTTGAGGGATGAATGCATCATCATGAATGCCAATGTATCCATCTGCTGTAGTTAGGTTGATTGCAGAGTTGGCTGTATAGAGTATACCGACCAAGATATGTTCATCCATGGTTGTAATACCGCTCCAGTTGATGAGCCAACTTTCTGTTGTCGAAGAACTGGTGAAGTTGATGTATTCTTGGTAAACAGCGGAGGCATTGAGTGCGAGGTTAATGTCATTCGTTGAATTATAATTATTCTCGAAATCCACATCGTTCAACACGAACCACCAGAGTGTGTAATCTGTATTGGCGGACAAGTTGGTTGCAGAATGGGAGCCTGAAGTTGAGGACAAAACGGTTGATTGCAGGATTTCGATTGTTGTACATTCCGTGTCCAAAGCGAGAACCCCAGTAGCGTCTGAAAGAGCAACATCAGTGCAGTATTCTGATTCAACCATCATTGGGCTTTGTAGGGTCAAGGTCGTGTTGTATGCAGTACCGTTTGCGGTGAAGTTCATGGTTGAAGAAGGACTTGTCGAGGTGCTCCCGTTCAGGAAGTTCTGATAGGCTGAAGAGGTCACTGAATAGTTTGTACCTGATGTGAGTCCGTTCATTTCTACCGTTGAAGCAGTAAGTGAAGTCGGGGTCACTTCAATTGATTCAATGGTTTGTCCACCTCCAGGTAAATCAGTCGTGAGTTCAATGTCATAGATATTTGAAACGGATCCAGAGCCAAATGAAGAATAATGGTACACCATGAAATAGTTCGTTGAATTTGTTGTTGCGGTGTATTCTGCTGCTTCATTATCGGATGAAGAAGTCATGTAAGCGAAATTATTGAAAGAAAGGGACATTCCTGCAGCATCCTCTAACATCGCATCAATATCTCCATTGGCGTGAGTGAATGTCAAATTGAAGTAATAGGTTACACCGTTTATCATTTGTATTTCGAAATAATCCTCATTTGCGACTGATGCCGAATTTATTTCAACACTTAACCCAGTACAATAGACGGGTAAAATTGAGGCTAGGGTTGCAGTTGCAGGAGTGTCGTTTGGTTCTAAGATGTCTGGTGAAGTTGCTGTGCCGGTACATGGGCTTGGAATGGCGCTTCCATTGCTCCCTCCAGATGAACCATTACCACCAGTCGACGAGGTGCTGAATGTCCACATTTCTAATCCGTATGAGTCGTAACCATCGTATCTTAGAATCTGAATGTAAATCATACCGCCGTGGGCAGATGATGTAGCGTTCGTTGACACGATTTCAGGGTTGTTACCGAATGAACTGTCTATGGTATTCATCGACGAATCGTACATCCACAATTCAAAATCGTTGAAGTAAGTTGTACCGTTTGGAGATGTGTAGGTGGAGTTGTAGTTTATTTCGACGGTTAGTCCTTCATTTGCATTGATTTGCACTGCAAACCAGTCTTCATCATCACCTACGTCTAACTCTCCGAACAATACACCCGTTGCAGACGGGGCAGTTCCACTCAGATTGATGACTGCTTGACTGCTAACGACGGAAGTCGAATTGTCTGGGAGATCCATGTTGGAGCCCAAATCATTTTGATTAGGCCCGATTGCAGAGGCATTGAAAGTAACCGTACTTATGCTCATTAAGAGCAAAACAAGAGCCATCGTCGCGGCGCCAAATCGAACTGTTTTTCCATTACCGTCGTAAGGGGACATAAAACAAACTATGTTTACTGGTTTATCAGCCTATTGAATGATTTTGTCGGCGCACTCACTTGAGTAGCTCAGTTTACCAAGAAATGTCTTGAAACTCAAATGGCAGTAGGAGCAACATGTCCTTCTTTCTTATCCTCAGGTTTCCGAACACGTGACCAAACTCCACCCATCAATTCGTCATGGTGGGCATCGCAGTAATGGAAGCGGCGGTAGGCTTCTCGAAATGAATATGCTTTCTTGCCAGTGGCTACCAAGTAACCTTCTGGTGAGAGTCTTGAAACGATTGTCCCTTCTAAGCCGCATCCAGGGAAATCACACACTGCAGCGCCGGCCATAGTAACTACAGGCGCTGACAGGTCTTTAAGGGTCGTATCTCGTCTTAATGAGAACACAGTTTTTACAGTTATTCTTCACTCTGCTTCGGGTGCAGGTTCAATCACGACAAGAGGAATATTTGCTTCGATAGCTTGGCCTTCTTCACAATGAACGATGGTGACCGTACCGCTGATTGGTGCTTGAATTTCATTTTGCATTTTCATCGCCTCAAGGATGAGGATCACTTGTCCTTCAGTGACTTGGTCACCTTCATTGACTTCAACAGTAACAACCTTGCCTGGGATGTTTGCTGATACTGTACCAGATTTCTTCTTCTTTCCCCCGCTGGTTCTCTTCTTTTTTGCAACAGGTGCTGCATCTGGGATTTCGATTTGGAACGTTTTTCCTTCAACCGTTGCCGACCAAATTTTTCCTTCACCTTCAACAACGACTTCAAATTCGACGCCGTCAACAATTACTTTTCTCGTTTCTGACATCGTTTCACTTCCATGGTGAGCGGCTCGCTCTTTGGTGCATGAGTGAGGATTGACCCATGCTCATTCGGCGATGGTCTTGAGACCAAGCCAGCCCAGGATTACGAGCAACTTGTCCGGGGTCATCGCCTGACTGAGTAAGTATGGACATGACAGCTGCAATGGCTGCCATTCGCAAAGTATCATCGTTCGTTTTGGTCATGTCCATGCCTCACAATGGGATGTTGCCGTGCTTGCGAGCAGGTCGAAGTTCCTCTTTATCGATCAACATTTCCAGCGCTCTGCAAAGTTTGTTTCTCGTTTGATTTGGTTCGATGACATCGTCCAGATATCCAAGCGCAGCTGCGGTGTATGGGTTTGCAAATTTCTCATTGAAATCTTCGGTCAAGCGTTGGCGCTCTTGTTCTGCATTTCGAGAACTTGAGATACGCTTGCGATGAATAATTTCAACAGCACCATCCGCACCCATTACTGCGAGTTCCCCAGTTGGCCATGCGACGTTGTAATCGCCTCGAATATGTTTTGAAGACATGACATCGTACGCTCCACCGTAGGCCTTGCGAAGAATGACGGTGAGTTTTGGTACGGTTGCTTCTGCAAAGGCATAGAGGAGTTTCGCTCCGTGTCGAATAATCCCACCCCATTCTTGGTTGGTGCCAGGTAGGAATCCAGGTACGTCTTCCAACGTGATGATTGGAATATTAAACGCATCACAGAAACGCACAAAACGCGCCGCTTTGTCGCTTGCATCGATGTCGAGGCATCCTGCCAAAACTTTCGGTTGGTTCGCGACTACGCCGACCGTGTGTCCACCAAGGTGGCCAAATCCAATAACGATGTTTTGCGCCCAATCGGATTGAACTTCGAGGAAACCGCCGTCATCAAGAATTTCTGTGATGACATCAACCACATCGTATGCTTTTGTCGCTTGATCGGGCATGATGGAGTCGAGTGCATCGCATGAACGGTCGATGGGGTCGTTGGTCTTCTTTGTAGGTGGGCGTTCGAGATTGTTCTGCGGTAGGAGGTCGCACAGGTCTCGTGCCATCTGAATTGCTGCTTCATCATCTGCGACTGTAAAGTGGGATACGCCTGATTTTGTACCGTGCGTTGATGCACCGCCGAGGTCTTCGAAACTCACTTCTTCATTGGTGACCGTTTTGATTACTTCTGGTCCGGTGATGAACATGTATGAGGATTCTTCGACCATGATGATGAAATCAGTGATGGCGGGCGAATATACTGCGCCACCTGCACAAGGACCCATGATGACCGAAATTTGCGGAACTACGCCGGATGCTCGAACATTTCGAAAGAAAATCTCGGCATAACTTCCCAGCGATGCGACTCCTTCTTGGATTCGGGCGCCACCTGAATCGTTCAAACCAATCACTGGCCGACCCGTTTTGAGTGCCATGTCGAGAACTTTACAGATTTTGAGCCCGTGCATTTCGCCGAGTGAACCGCCATATGCGGTGAAGTCTTGAGCGAATGTGAACACTTGACGTCCGTTAATAGAACCGTGGCCCGTGACCACTCCATCGCCAGGAATGATGTCATTGTCCATGCCGAAATCTCTACAGCGGTGTTCTACCAGTGCGTCAATTTCTTGGAATGTGCCCTCATCAAGAAGAACTTCAATGCGCTCCCGTGCAGTCATTTTCCCCTTTTGGTGCTGCCTATCAATTCGTTCTTGGCCTCCGCCAATCTCACTTCGAGATTTGCGATTACGTAGGTCTTGAAGTCGTTCTTCAGTCGATGCCATAGGCTTCCCCGAGTGGTCTACGCAAAACCCGCCCTTATGCGTTGCCTATGGATGAATTGAGAATCGAGGGTATTTTCACTCCAACCAAAAGTTCGTTGTCTGGCCCTCTCATGCGTCCATACAGGGGTGTGTTGATAGGGAGGCAGTACCTGCAACAACCATGAGCGAACCATGGCGAATCGTAGTAGCCAAGCCCGGTTTAGACGGTCACGACCGAGGCGCTAAAGTTGTGGCAAGAGCGTTAAGGGACGCAGGAAACGAAGTCATCTACACCGGTCTACGACGCAGTGCCCAACAAATCGTAGACACCGTTCGTGACGAAGATGCGCGATTTCTAGGCTTATCCTCTCTCTCCGGTGCCCATCAGCACCTTTTCCCAAAGGTGTGTGATTTACTCAAGCATGAAGGTTTGAATGATGTGATTGTCTTCGGAGGCGGAATTATTCCAGTTGACGACAGAGACGCCTTATTCGCCTGTGGGATCCGAGCAATATTTGGTCCAGGCACGCCTACAACCGAGATTCTCCAGTTCATTGAAGAGGCAGTTCAAGTAGAGAACTCCGGTGTTGGAGAAGGAAGCGACTGGTATTGGACCTCATCGGCATGAGGTGTTCATATGACTGCGGAATATCTCATCGATGCAAAGTCTGGAGACCGGCGTTCTTTAGCTCGGATTCTCAGCGCAATCGAAAACAGATCGCTTCGATTAGATGAAGCTCTTGACGTTCTTGGTCCTGTGCCACCTTTGCCAGACGACGACTGGCAAACATTAGCAATCACCGGTGCACCGGGCGTAGGGAAGTCTTGCTTGTTGGATGGGCTACTCACTTCTTGGGCCAAGCAAGGTTTACGGGTTGCTGTTTTGGCAGTTGACCCTTCTTCTCCTCGCACTGGTGGTGCGCTGTTGGGTGACCGTGTTCGAATGACCGTCGTTGACGATAAGGAATTGAACCAACAAATCTACTTCCGTTCTGTAGCGACGCGCAAGGCATCAGGCAGCGTGCCGGTTATCGTCGAGGATATGACGAAAGTCTTGCTTTCACTTGGATGGGAGAAAGTGGTCATTGAAACGGTAGGTGCCGGCCAATCCGAAGTTCGTTGTGCTGCTTTGGCTGACCGAATTGTCGTGGTTGAAGGACCAGCACGCGGTGATGGTATTCAGGCGGAAAAAGCGGGCTTGCTCGAACTTGCCGATGCAGTCCTTGTCAACAAATCCGACCTTCCAGGGGCTGCATTGCATGCAGATGAAATTCGAGAATCGTTTGAATTAGGTATTGGCTCCACACCTCCTGTCGCCCTCACTTCAGCCCTTCACGGTACTGGAATCGATGAAGCAGCAACTGTTCTTCTCCAACTTCCTTCATCTGGCCGTTCGGTACGGGCGCGATGGAGAGAGAGGTTACTAGCATTTCATGAACGGAAAATTTTGGAGTCTCCAAAACTTGACGATTTACTCCATCAATTAGCGAAGGGTTCAATTCATTTGGATGAAGCCATGAGGCTCATAGGTGGGTTTGCCGATGAGTGAACAAGTCGAACTAACAAACCCAGTCGAACTTTCAGTCGGAGGCCTGGGTGGTCATATTTTTCGCAGAACGATTCACCTTGGGATGTCTTTTCTACCATTCATATATTTCCAATGGGGCGAGTCAGCTGCGGATTTGTTTGGCTTAACGCTGCCTCAGTTTGTCTCCTGCGTGGTTTTTCTTTTGTTTGCTGCTGAAGCAACCCGTCTCAAATTTGGACTTACCATTTACGGTCAAAGGGAATATGAAGCGAGGCAAATTTCAGCGTTGGGATGGGGTGCATTTGGAATTGGTTTAGTTTTCCTTCTTGCACCAACAGAAGAATACATTTGGCCAATAATTCTCTCTTTATCTCTCGGTGACCCTTTCCTTGGTGAGATGCGCCGTAAAGGTATGACGACTCGTAACGTCATCCTTTCCTCAACATTTTTTCTTTTCCTTGTGTGGGTTGCTTGTTGGCACTTCGTCCAAACTCCACTTTGGTTGGCCTTTCTCTTCGCACCCCTATGTGTTGCATCAGAATGGCCTCGTCTAAGGTACATTGACGATAATGCAACCATGGTGTTGATTCCACTCGGTATGGTTCTCTTGTTGGAGCCCTTCCTTGGGTTGTTGTAAGGCTCTGTCCGTACATGATGATTCCATATGTTCAAATGATGGTTCAAACTGGGAAGGTTGAGTGATGAGTATGAGTGAAGAGACGAAGGGGTCAGAGCCTCCACAAATTACCTATTTTGTCGTGTTTTCTCTCTCCATCATTTTTCTGGCTATTTCGATGGTTCGATACCCGCTTTGGGGCCTATGATTGGGCAATGATTGAAGAAGTAAGCCTCTGAGGTTCGCTCATGTGTGGCATTGGAGGAATGTTCGGTCAACCGGATACTTCAGTGGTTCACCGTATGAATTCACTTCTTTCTCATCGAGGACCAGATGGCAGCGATGTATGGAGCGACGATTCAGTCGCTTTAGGGCACACTCGCCTTGCCATTGTCGACCTGATTGGGAGTGCTCAACCTCTGTTCGGCCCAGCAGGTGAAGTTCTTGTGGTGAACGGCGAGATCTACAATCATCAATCCTTACGATCACAACATTCTCAATACCTTTGGACCACTCAAGGCGATTCTGAATCCATTCTTTCGCTCCTTCATTCTGCTAGAAGCAAATCGAACGGCGTTCTCAGCGCTGGCCAGCATGCAAATTGGTTGAATCGGTTGAATGGTATGTATGCCATCGCTCTTTGGGATGCAGGAGCAAAGCAACTCATACTTGCTCGAGACCCGATGGGAATCAAACCCCTTGTCCGTACTCAAGTCGATGGTTCCCTACTTTTTGCAAGTGAAACCAAAGCATTACGTGCGCATGAATCTTACGTTCCTGCCATAGATGAACTTGCCTTAGTGGCCCGGATTGCATGGGAATATCCATTGGATGGAACCACGTTGTTCAAGGATGTGGTTCAAGTTCGACCAGGTACAGTCGAAGTCTGGTGTCTCGATAACGAGGGTCGGCCTTATCTCCAAGATTCAGCTGTGATTGAACGACAAAACGTCGAACCTTCAGCATCATGGAATCCAGATACCAATGCTGAATCGCTCTTGGAAAGTTTTGTTGAGGGTGTTTCTGAACGCTTGATGGCAGATGTTCCAGTTGGAATTGTTCTTTCCGGCGGACTTGATTCATCTCTGGTTGCCGCCGTAGCCCATGAGGCAGCAGAACGGGCACAACAGCCGGTTCCAGCGTGTTGGACGGTTGCTGAAAGTGAGGACAATCCAGATTGGATTGCGGCAGAAGAGGTCGCTTCATCTTTTGATTTAGAACACCATCAGCATATTTTGGAACCTGGCTCTTTCGAGACAAAGTTGCCAGATTTGGCTTGGCATGGAGAGGACCTCGATGTGACCGTCTTGTTTTTCCAACCACTGTTCCAAAAGATGTCTGAACAAGTGAAAGTTGGTCTGTGCGGACAGGGTGCAGATGAGTTGCATGCGGGTTATCCTCGCTACCGAGATTTGAAACAGCACAGCGATTTAATCGATGCACGTTTGGCCTCAATGTCACACCCACTCGCACGTCAAATCGAAAACAAAGCCCTTCCAATTGGAGAGAAATGGTACACTTCAGACCATACTGGGTCAAGCCACACCGGTTCACTTGATGAGTTCCTTCAATTCGAACTTGACCACGGCCAACTCTCCAATTTCCAGCTTCGCTTAGTGGACCGACATTCAATGGCTCATTCTCTTGAAGTGCGTGTGCCTTTCCTTTCGTCGTCACATCGTAAAGCCAGTCACCGATTGCCTATGGATTGGCGTCTTCCCGTAAACGGAGATGAAAAAGCGGCTCTGCGTTCTGCAGCAGGCCTCACCTCCTTGCCTCGGAACATTGTGCACCGCCCGAAACTGCCTGCTGGAAGAGCGACATCCCCGGGATTAATCGATACCTTACTGAATGATTTCAAACCACAAACGGATGCCATCATTGCTCGGTATCCTCTTTTGGCAGGGGCGTTGAACACTCAACATGAAATAGCACTTGGATTAGGACTGTTTGAAGCAATGCATATACTTGGAGACGGCCATCGTAAACCTACGGGCTCAACCTATGATTTGCTTAATGAGGTGATTGGATGACATTTGTTCACAACTTAACTGAACTTCTTGAAAGTAAGCGTGAAGTGATTACAAATTGGATGGAAGAGAAACGTAAAGCTGTGCCTATCCCGATTTACGGTAGCGTCGACATTCGTGATGCTGGATGGAAAATTGGAGTGGTCGATGCAAACCATTTTCCGGCAGGTTTCAACAACGTTTCGGAAGAAGATAAACCCGCATTGGCACTACTTTTACACAACCACATTGCCAGAGAATACAACGACTGCAAATGGGTTCATCTCTATCCTGAGTCGCACACGAGAAATAAGGGGTATGTGGAAAACATTGCTGCTCTAAAGGAACTTTTGTTGCTTGGCGGCTTCAAATGCACCGTTGGTTCATTGGATTTCGAAAATCTAGGGCATCTTGTTGGTCTTTCCGGACCTCTCAAATTGGATCCAGTTGTTTCAGAAACTATTGACGGAGAAGACATATTGCTGATTAACGGCTCGAAACCAGATCTGGTTTTGCTAAACAACGATCTCACGGAGGGTCTGATCGAAGGATTTGGCAACCAAGTCGTATCTCCTCCCCCTTCAATGGGTTGGCATCGCCGGCGAAAATCTCAGCACTACGAAGTGCTCAAAGTCTATGTTGACGAAATCTCGCAACTTCTCGGAATCGACCCGTGGTACCTGATGGCGGATTGGTTTGTCTCAAATGATAAATGTCTCGAAAAAGAGGCATGTAGAAAAGATTTAGCCATTGAAGTCGATGCATTCCTTGATTCAATTCGAACCAAATATCAATCGCTCGGAATCGAACGTGAACCGGTCGCTTTCATCAAGAACGACCGAGGTACATACGGCCTCGGAATTATGGCGGTTCACAGCGGTGCTGAACTGCTTGAACTTTCCAATCGTAAGATGAAGAAACTCATGTATTCCAAAGGTGGAGTAAATGTTGATAATTTTTTGATTCAGGAAGGGATTCCTACTTCATTGAAGACCGATGATGGTGCGCCGGTGGAACCCGTTGTTTACTTGGTAGATGGGCAGGCAAGTTCCTGGTTCTATAGAATAAATGCGAAGCGGTCCGACATCGAAAATTTGAATTCTCCGAGCGCTACGTTCGAATCGTTTGCTCAATCCGGTCGTCGCTACGGTGAGCATGCCCATGGTTGGCATGCTCTGGTTGCAGAACTTTCCATGCTGGCTATGGGCCAAGAATTGCTCTCGTACGGTAGCGCTGAGTGAACCCGCTCTTGCTAAGAGGAGAACCGCATCGGCAAACATGAACAGGGCATGGATGTACATCGGAACCATTGCCTTAGGGCTTTGGTTTTCGGCGACGTCATGCAATGGTCTTTTGCCTGATGAATTCGCAGAATGGCCAGTGAATATTTGGTGCTGGGGTTTGTTTGCTTGGTACTACCGTTCAGGAAACCGTAAACAGAGAATAGAAATGCTGACCGTGGTTGCTTTTGCTACACCGATGGAGCTTTTCTTTAGCGAAGTATGGCTTATTTACGAATATCAAAGAGATATGATGCCGCTCTTTGTTCCAGCTGGACATTACTTTTTGTTCGATCTTGGAAGAATGGGTGCTGAAAAACTGAAAGAGAATTTGGCACTTCCAATTCTTATCCCCTTGATTCCTCTTGTCGCCTATGGTGCATGGACCGGAGACGATACTTCTGCAGTTCTCCTCCTCGCACTGGTTCTGGTGTTCATTCGATGGGGTCCACAACCTCGGTTGTATGCCGCAATGGTTTGGGCTGCTTTAGCGATGGAAATTGTTGGCACTTCGCTTGGTAATTGGACTTGGGCAAGTGACGTCCCATGGACCGGTCTCACGGCATGGAATCCTCCTCTCTTGGTTGGGTCCTTCTATTGTTTAGGTGACCTCTTGGTTAACTTAGCCGTCGTCAAGTTTGAAGGGAAGGACCGATTGGAGGTTACTGTATGACCTCCTCCGACGAGTTGCGCAAGCGCCGTGAACAAGAGGCGGTTCGTATTCGAACTTCTCTTAATCGTCTTCGAGGCGAACAGCGTGCTTCGATTAAAGGTGGAGAAACCACTGTTGCCTTTGTCGAAGAGCGTCTTTGTATTGGATGCGACCAATGCACCATCGTCTGCGACGATGATGCGATTGAGATGTACAAAGTTGCAATGGCAAGTCCACTGATCAAAGTCGAATCGAATCAAAAAGCTAAAATTTTGCGAGACGATTGTACTGGGTGCCGGTTATGTGTGTTGGCATGTCCAACAGATGCGATTACAATGATAGACAGATGAGGTGTTTGAATGTCCAAAAATGATAAACAAGATACAGCGCAACGTTTTGGTGGAGAGTTTGGTCCATACCGCAAGGAAGGGACGCCTGGAGTATCTCTATCCACGTTCAAGACATTGGTTTGGACTTCGAACATCGGCGGAATGTTGCTTGTCGTTATAGCGCTGGAAATGCTCTTCGTACGACAGATGTTTGGTTGGGGCCTTGCTTCACTGATTTTTGGTGTTTTGATCGCTTTGTTTCCATCAAACTATGAAATTACGGGGATGGACGATGGTCAGTCGCCGCCTTCAGATGACTGATTAGACGATCATTTCCCTCTTGCACGTAGGGCATTGGATTTTTCCAGAGTACCCTGCAGGGATTTGAAGCGACGCGCTGCAATTTGAACATTGAACCTTGGTTTTATCGCTGCTCTCAACAGAATCTAAGCCCATGAGGCGCTCGATGTTGGCAGGCCATCCTGGCTTAAGTTGTGACAAGAAAATTGGAAGAGCCACAAGAGCCATGCAGATAAAGGAACACATAATCGAAGTAAGAATCATCTGGTCTCCCCACGCTACTGATACTGGGTTGGGATCATCGCCATGGAAAAGAACACTCATCATTCCGGATACAACCAAAACGGCCAATGTAAAGTAAACACCGTTGCGGTATCCTGAGTAAAGTATTCCTCCACCAATGAGGAAACCGATTCCAAGTAGGAAGGCTGGAATTGAAAGTAACCATGAGGTTTCACTGCCGCCAATGCCAAGAGAGAACACCATGGCCCAAAATAATCTGAAGAAGGCGTAGAGGATGACAAATCCGCCAATGGTCTTGGACATCTCCTCTTTTTGGTTCACTTGGATGTATTGGGGCTGTGCATACCCACCCATCGGTTGGGTTTGATACATTGGCATCGGCATAGGCTGTGGTGCTGGAGCAGCACGTGTCTGGAAGGGGTTTGATGCTTCGTCGTTCTCCATCAATCGGATGATGACTTCATCTTTATTTCCCGAAACTCGGAGCCCTCGCTCTCTGCAAAGCGTTTTCAGTTGAACAACGGTCATTCCGGTGTAGTCCATGCACGATGTGTGCGCTACTGCGTAAATATATGTTCTTCCGGTTTAGAGGCTCAGGCTTCAACTTCAGTAACTGAAATTACTTCTGTAGCCGCCTTTGCTTTCTTTGCTTCGACTTGACGAGCAAGGAAGGACACAACATCGAGAATTTCGATGTCTTCGTATCGCTCGTCGCCTTCAAACTTGAGACATTCAAAGTGAGATACACACTTCGGGCAAGAGGTGAGCATTGTATCTGCTCCAGTTGCTCGAATTTCTTCCATACGGGTGACACGCAGTGAACGGGCATTCTCGTTGCATGACATCATACTGGATACGCCACAGCACATTGCGTCTTCACCGTGGTGTTCCATCTCGACGATTTCAACGCCTTCAACACCAGCAATGAGCTCACGAGGTTCTTCATAGATTCCCATTTGTCGTCCAAGTCGGCACGGGTCGTGGTAGGTGACCGTTGTTTCTTCCTCGGCCTTGAGATTCATATCAAACCCGTTTTCAATGAGGAACTCAGTCGTGTGCATGACCTTGACGCCTTCAAGTTCGTAATCTCGAGCGAAGGTACGGAAACATTCAGCACATGAGGAGACCAAAGTATCGATACCAGATTGTTCAATCTTCTTTTGATTGTATGCCTTGAGTTTCTCAAAGACTTCATCGAGGCCTTGCCACTTTTGATCGTGTCCACAGCATTTGAGGAAGTCACGGCCAAGGTAGGATACATCCATTTCCATCTCATCAAAGAGCGTGAATGCAGATGTCGTAGCGTCTCCAAGGTTCATTTCTCCTTCATTGACGTGAGAGAAAACCATCTCCTGGTCAAGGTAATCCACACAGCCAGGGTAGTAGCCGATGTTTGATGTCAATGGGTAATCTTGGACGGTGACAAAGTCTTCGTCTGCCGCCTCTTCTGCTTCTGCAGCGAGAACTGCTTGGAGAACAGTGTGTGCAATTTCTGCCTGTGGTCCACCGACAATGAGTGAACGGCGAATATCGACGTATGAATCGTAGTTGACCAGTTGTGGGCAAGCGTTGGTACATGCGGTACATGTCAAACACGAATACATCGGAACACCGTCGTCTTCATTGTTCCATGAGTTGTAGATGATGTTGAGCTTGTCTCCACCGTTGAACAAGCGAACTGGGCACGCATCGTCACAAAGGTCACAGCCGTAGCACTTGTTCATCTCAAACTCATATCCACGGCCCATCGAGCGCAAGACGACGAAGACAATGGCACCAAATGTAAGACATGGAATGAACATGGCATAGGTGAGTTTAGCATCAAGTGCTTTTGGATTTGTGTGGTAGGTCGGGTTTTCAATGGCTGCAAAGTTTGTCCCACCTGCTGCCATGTCCGTCGAACTGGAGAGGTTCACAGTCGTTCCTGCAAGTGCAGCTGGCGCACTCTCACCCCAAACAAGGAGCGGTTGGAACGTTGCGATACTGAAGGCAGTCTCTGTTTGAATACTGTTGTTTAGAGCAAGAGCACCGCTTACTGCAACTGTGTACTCGTAGGAATAGGTTCCAACCGGTAGTTCCACGGTTGCTCCAGCACAGTTGTCAAACGTCGAAACGACCTTGCCTTTGTTGTCGGTTACGGTCAACGTTGTTGCTATCATCGATACTGTGGCGATGTCGTTGATTTTCCGCTCTGAGGAACGGTACTCACAAGCGAGATCGGTCGTAAGGGTCTCGATGGATTCATGGTGGCCATCAGGGAACAGTGAAGTGTCTTCAGTGACGGTAAATGTTCCAACATCGGTCCATCCATCTCCGCCGTTAAACGTGGTACTGCCTGCAGCAGCGTTGATGCCGTTCGAAGCGTCTTGATGACCGTTCGCATCGTTGAAATCAATAATGATGTAACGGGCAGGTTGGTAAATCATCCAATCCAACCAAGCGGTTGTAGGAACCGTTTCGGTTTCGCTCCATCCTCGTTCATCCGTGAACTCGTTGGTTGCGTGAACGTGAACATCTGTTGGTTGCGTACGCATTGCTTCGAGTTCGGGGTAGTAGTCGTGGGTGAGACCCTTGATGGTTAGCAAACCACCTTGGTCCCAAAATCCGTCGTCATAGGTGTCCCATGTTGCGACGGTTCCAGCCGTCGAGACCAGTAGAGTCCCGATGAGAATTTGCTTTGCGTGACTTGGCTTGAATCCTGCACCCCAGGCTTTTACCATCATTCCACGGGCGAGGAAATAGAAACATATCCATGCTAATACTCCTGTCATCACCCAGGGAATCGTGTTGAAGGCTTCAGCCACCCATGGTTCCCGTACACCGCACAAAAGATCGCCGTGGCTGTCAAGTTTACAGTAATCAGAGCGGTTCTTTTCGTACAGTTCCAAGAAGATGTTAATCGAGAAGACGGAGATGAACCAAATGTGCGCCAAGTAGACTGCACCTGCTGTTGCGAACCACGGGTCCTCCACTGGTCGCTTCTCACGACCGCCAAGGAAAGGTGGTAGTGCAAGGATACTTACTGGGATTCCGGTAAGAGCAGCGCCCCACCATGCAGCGTTCCATGGGAACACAGGTTGGCCAACGATTTCACCAATGAAACCAGTAGGTACGGTAAATTGAGGTAGGTATTCTCCCCAACGTAGGTAACCGTATGAGAACAGAACATACCAATCGGGGAAAACGAATCCTGCTTGTGCATATGGGTCAGCAGCACCGTGAAGCGGCGGAGGAATGAGCCAAGCGTAAAACAGCAATACTGCTGCCATAAACGACAGGAGAATTGTGTCACGCAACACTTCATGCGGCCAAAAACCGTGACCCGTACGAGTACGGTTTCGCTTTCCAGCTACCTCTTGCAATTGTTCTTTCTCCTCCATGTATGAAGAAGCAACACGTCCGAAATTTTCGATTAGTCCCATGGTTTATCCTCCGAGTATCAATGTGGTTCTGCAATGCCTTGTACCCAGACAATGAATAAGTGAATAATGATTAGAGTTGTAACGATCACTGGCAGAATGAACACGTGAATGAAGTACATTCGAGTGACGGTTCGAGCGGTCAAAGAAGAACCACTGAAAAGTAAGGTTGCAATATACTTTCCAACCAGTGGGCTCGAGTTTGCCAAGTTGATTCCAATAACGGCTGCACCGTAGGCAAGCGTATCCCAAGGTAAGAGGTACCCAGAGTAACCAAACACGATGGTCAGAGCCATGAGTGCAACTCCGATTAGCCAGTTGAGTTCACGAGGGTTTCGGTATGCGCCGGTGAAGTAGACACGGCACATGTGCAGGAACACGCTGGCAACCATGAAGTGCGTACACCAGTGGTGAACTGCACGGATGATGTAGCCGAACGGAAGTTCAGTCATGATGAATTGCATGCTTGCGTATGCCGGAGACGGGTCGCCTTCTCCACCAGGGACGTAGTAGATGCCGAGCACGGTTCCAGTGACGACCAATATGATGAACGAAAGGAACGAAATTCCTCCCAAGCAGTAAAGTGGGTACCAGTACCAAATAATGCGAAGTTTGTATTTTTCGGCGTGGGAAAGGGGCATCTGTCGGTGCATGTTGTAGTATGCACCTTTCGACATGTTCCAGTAATCTTGAAGTCTGAAACGAGTGTCGAGCCAAGAAAAGACCCAAAGGAACAGACGTTCAGCAAAACCCATCTTTCCAGTTGATTCTACCGCACGTAGAATCTCACGGCGTGGTGTGTCACTGCTTTCTTGACGTAGCGTCAACGCAACAAGCACCACGACAAAGGCGATGAAAAACCAGAGAACCCAAAACATTGTTGTCATTCTTTTTCACCTCAGTCACAGTATGTGTACCAGTCGAGATAGTCTACGATGCCCTCGATTGCATCGCCATTGAGTACAATGGGGATTATGGGGAGTCCGACAGGAGCGGGACCTCCTGCTTTTCGGATGCCTGCATACTTGAATGTAGAACCGTTTGAACGGTTTCGGTTGGTGTTCATTTCCAACACCGTAGGGTCGAACCTTGATGAGTGACAAATGCAGAACAGTTTGGTACCGCCGTCATCTCCTCCACCAGGCGTCCATGAATCCTCAGTGAACGAGTTCGAGACAAGTTGCCAACCAGGGATGCAGCAAAGGTGAGTGCACCGGCCGAAAATCATGACCAAGTTGTCGGAAGGAAGCAGACGCGGGTCAGCATCGCTCAAGTCTTCAAAGTGACCGATGGTTTTGCCGGTTTCGTCAACACCTTCAGTAAATTGGAAGCGAGCCTTACCGTTTGAAAGTGGGGTCGTAGCGAATTCGCTGTGGGTTACGTAGGTGACCACAACAGGTACACCGTTCCAAATTCCAGCAGCACCGGATGTTCCAGTGTTGGACTTCGCAGCTTCATCAACGAAATCTTGCCGCATCATCAGTTGTTCGTGTTTGGCACCGTACCACGCTTCGTCTTCACGGCCTTTTGCCCAAAACTTCACGCCGAGTTCACCTTCGTTACTGCCGCCAGGGGGCAAGAGAATGGATGCAAATCCGAGGACGCCAAGTGAAGCGGCTAGGACGCCAGTGGCGGTGTTGAATCCGTATCGAAGAAATTGACGTCGATTAATCGACGAAGATGTCATTGCCGAACCTGTCTCGCCTGCGAAAGGCGCTGGTTTGAGGTCGTATTCACGTGCCATTTGAGATCACCACTTGTATTCCTTCCAGTCTTTCTGGTGTTCGGGAACGAACTTGTTCATTCCGTGTTTGACGATGATTGTGTCTGGCAAGACGAACTTGAGGTAGGCCATGCCCAACAAGCAAAGTGTGACCAGCATCATGGCAACGTGGTACGACAACTGTTGTTGGTCCCACCCTTTGGCCAGGCCGTAAATCATGGAAAAGACCCAGTAACAGGACCAGAAGATTCCCCATACGAAGAACATCATAATCAGATTGGATGCGCCAGAGGGTGCAAGAGATGCACTGACGATTGTGCCTGACTCGGCGAGGTTGAATACGCCGTGGTCAATCGCTGACTGCATTTGGTCTTCGGTCAAAGAAGCGTCTTCCAATGCACTTCGTGCATCTTCAACACTGACTTTTCCGCTGGCAACCTTGCGTAGTAGGGTCGTGATTGTATCGTCCATCATTGGTCACCTCTTCGCATGAGTTTGTATCGCAACCGGAGTTGATTGGTTCGTCCGCTGTAGGACGTCGAGAAACTGTATCGCAGCATTAATCCAGCGAATATAATCACGAGAATAACTGCGCCAAACCCGAGTAGACCGAGCCAGTGCGCACGAAGTTCAGCGCCCATGTGTTCGAGGTCTACGCCGTGGTGTGATGGTTCAGGTGGGCTGACGTTTCCGTCACCGGCGAAAAGAGTACGAGTGCCCAGTGCCGTTGTTGAATCGCTGCCTTCTTGGAGGGTGAAGAGCAGTTGATTCCACTTGTCTTCCTGTCCACCAGCGTTGTTGAGTTGGTCTCCGTTCACTGCGTTTCCAGTGATCCAGAAGTTGACCACGCCAGAGTCTGCGGCTGGTGCTTGCCATGTGATGACCCACAAGCGCTCAGCTTCGTCAGCAGTCGCTTGAGTGTGCGTCAATGTCGTGACATCATCGTCCCAGTTTTGAACTCCTTCACCGCCAAGTACGCCGTCAGTCGTGCGAATTGCGAATCCAGCGGTGTAGACGCCGGTTGCAGGTGGGCCGCCGATAATTTGGAGCGTCATGGTGTATGTTTCGCCAGCAATCCAGCCGTACGGTACATCGTCGAGGATAATTTGGACGGAGTTATCTGCGGCTTCGTTGTGACAAAGGCAGCCCTCTTTTGCAACGTCATCGATGGTTTCTCCGGCGTTGTCTTGGGAGCCTCCAACGCCGCTGTGAAGCGATGTCGCAAAGCCTGGGACCAGGAGTAAAATCGCTAGCATGAGCACTACTCCTGTGCGTGTGGAAAACGAGTTCCTTAGCATAGCCTCACCCATATGATTGGACCCACCCGCAAGTGCCCCTTAAACATTCCCAGTAAAAAGCATCAACACATCAACGCAGTAGGTCGAATATGCGCGGAATCGGGGGTTCTTAAACCGTTCGTTCCTGGCTTCAACACTTCCTGCGAAATTTCGTTGTTTTGAGCACTTTTCATGCGAGAGTTCATCTATCGACTATGGTTGGGTAAGATGGGAGTCACATGGCTGCACATTTCGAGAATACTTACGAACTCAGCCCTGAGCAACTTGAACAGCTTGACCAAGCCGAAGAAATGATGCTTCGTAATGACCTTGGTGCTGCGGAGCGGCTTTTGCTCTCAATGCTTGAGGCAGACGGTGAGTGCATACCAGTTCTGTCCAATCTCGGTCATCTCTACGGGCGTCATCTCTCGGAGTTTGAGACTGCCATCGAATACTACGATCGAGTCCTTTCACTTGAACCAGACAACGCATGGGCAAGAGACGCTCGACGACGTTATCTCCGTTACGTTTGAGCACGGCAAACTCGGCCAAAGTTCATTGAGGTTCGGCTGAATGCTTGTTCATGGAAGCCTCCCAGATTCTCATCGCTGGCGTGGGCGGTTTAGGTTGTTCGTGGGCGAAAGGTGCCCATTTACGCTGCGAAGGGAACGCCGACCTTTGTTTGGTCGACGCTGATGATGCAAGTTTTACAGACAGCGGTTCTGCCCACCTGCTACGCCTTGGTCACGCACTTGACTCGGTTGGTTGTGCTGCACTTCCACCGCTTGCTGAGCAAAGGATGCGGGGGTACTCATCTCTCGCTCGAACCGTACTTGAGCCGGTTGAACTTGTTCTTCTGTTGACTGGACTTGGTGGCGGAACCGGAACTGGGGCGGCGCATGAATTTGCCCGACAAGCACGGCAATCTGGAGCGATTGTTGTCGCCGTTGCCGCTCTTCCTTTTGATGTTCAAGAAACCCGTGCAGAAATCGCTCAAGAAGGTCTCCAAAGACTGGAAAATATTGCCCATGTGACGGTTCGACTCTCTTTAGAACGGCTGGCACGCCAAGCGCGTGAGCGAGGTAAAGCATGGCAAATGGGCGCTGAATGGGTTGAAGATTTAGTCGAAGGTTTGGTTCGAACTTTAATGCGCATGGGCCTCATCAATCTTGACCTCATGGACTTGAGAGCTATCGTGGAAAAGGAAGGTGAAGCGACGCTTTTGGTTGGCACCGGCCGACCAGACGACCCAGAGGGGATTCTGCATTCTGCTCTCATGGCGCCCCTTGCTGAACTGGATGTTGGAGGTGCCCAAGGATGTTTGATACAAGTTGAGGGTGGTATTGGTATGACCATAGGGCAAGTGGATGAAGTTGCTAATATGTTCACTGAAGCGTTGGATCCGAATGCACAAGTTATCCTCGGGGCTCGAGTCAGCGAAGATTTAGAGGATACAATACGAGTGGTTACACTGTTGTCAGGTATTCGCGGCGAGTCTTAGTCGTCCATTTCGATGACTTCGGTCCATTCGACGTCCTCGCCGATGGAATTGCCAACTTCGCCGCTCCATTGCACATCTTCGTCCTCTTGCCATACATCCTCGTTCTCGTCTGTTCGTGTAGGCGGTTCCTCATTGGACTGTTTGGAGGATTCGATTTTGGCTGCATGCGCTTCAATGCGCCGTTGTACTGTGACGTCAATATCGTGTTTTGACAGCACCTTGACGAGAATACTTCTTTGCATCCACGTAATGGTGATGAACGCAATGATGTGTCCGATTACCATGACGTAGGTGATGTCGTCCAGCGCCGTTGCCAACATAGCAACACTACCTGCGTAAGCATATCCGAAAGCCAGGCCCCAAGGTAGGGCGTTTTCAGTCGAGAGAAGTTTGAATTTCGGGCCAATGGATTGCGAGGTAAGGGTCCAAATCGCCATGAATACGGTGAACATCATTAACAGAACTTCTTCGACAAAAATCTCGATGGTTTGTTGAGACATAACCAGTTGACGCCATACGGTGAGGAGGTGCCATGTGGCAAAGATGTGTGCAAAAAGTGTCCATCGTCGTGTGAACTTCTTCAATGCCTTGTCATGCATAGCCGTGCGCCGAGCGTCTCTTGTCCAAAATGCAGTTAATCCAAATGCTGTTGATGCGATTACCAAAAACAAGATGTTGGAAACAATCGCATTGGTCAAGTCCCATTGTTTCTCATAGAGAAACTCAAAACCAATGATTCCTGCCAGAGACAACGTCAATATAATGGTAAATTGAATTGCATTCATAATGGCTAAGTTTCCAGTCGTGGCTTGCTTATCCGGTAGATTTTTTGCTGAAAGCGAAGATGCCCATGAACTAAACGACCGCCCTTGAGCGACCGCCCATATCACGAATAATGAGGCGAGACTGATGGGGAATATGGCTGGAAGGTCAGTCGCTGAGTCTTTACTGAACAGAACCATGATGAGAAGGCCAATGCCTACAGACGCCGCAAGTGGGAAGGCGCAGATTTTGATGCTGGATTTCAGTCGTTGAACGAGATTGAATTGAGATACCTCCGGTTCGTTGGTAATGGTGATCCAAGAACGGACCCTTTCATTTGTCGAGAATATTGCAGTTAGGGCGTATCCTAAGGCGAGGGAGATGAACCCCAACGCCGCAATGTCTTCTCCACTGTTGGAGTTGGCAATGAAGTAGAGAACAGTGGAAAGAACCACAATCATGAGTAAATGAGGTAACGTCTTCGGCGAAAGCAGAGTTTTGACGAGTGCGAGCAGTGATGTCTCGTTCGATGCGAGTTCCCTCAAAATGTCTTCTGAAGGGTTGGTGTTATGCACAGCACTTGGCTCCCCCTCCATGGTGTATCCTCCTGTTTCTCTATTTTCATACTATGCACGTTTTCAACATCAAAGGTATTGAAGGTGGTGCGTCTCCAGTCAATTATGGCTAAGCGCTTGTCCAAAGCATTGCGCGGCAAACGGCGATGGGTGGGGGTTGTATGCTCGGCTCAGTTTGAGGATCGTTCATCGTTACAAGTTCACATGGAGTCACTTTGGGCTTCGATTGGTATCGAGTCAAACATTCGCTTAATGGATTTTTATCCGGCATCATCGCCCGAAGTTGAACAGATCTCACAAACACTTGGCGTTTCTCAATCCCAAGGTTATGCTGTTCTACAAGTCCCTCATCCCTCGTTTAATCGACTGCGTACATGCATCGAAGATGAAGAGTCGTTGGACTTGAACTTGCTTTGCAGTTGCACGAGCAGTGGAAAAATCAGGCTGGTGCGTGAACGCATGGGTATGCCGAAGCCATCGAGAAAACGGTGACACCACCACATTCATTTGTTTACGCTCCCACGCTTGGCCATGGCTGGAGGGGGTGCTGCACCTGCAATGAAGATGAGTGATTTGTTCATTCTTCTCGGCGTGACCTTCTTGATTGGTGGATTATTCATCCACGGTCTAGCATCTTCTGAAACGGTTTCTGAAGAAAGCGAACCGTACTCGAACGGAGCCTCATTGTTGAAGGGTGATTCGTTGGAATTTACAATTGACGCAAGCAACGAATCCACAGTCGTCATCGAAATAATGTTCGATGACCAAGAGACCGTTTTCACCGAATCGATGGTCCTTGCACCGGGCAACTCGGACTCGGCAAGCTTTGAGGCATCAGAAAGCGGATACTACTCCTATACTGTTGATTTTACGAAAGGTGAAGGTGAAGTCTTCGTCGATCTTGACCGTCAACTTTTGATTGATTTCATCGTCTATCCATTCGGAGCGATTTGTCTCGTTTTTGGATTGTACAAGAGAAAGGATGAAAAAATGGGTGAGTCGGTTGATGCAGTCCTCGAAGATATCAACTAATTCTGTCGATACTTTGTCCATCGAACGTCCTCGCCATCCTCGATTTGGTGCAAGCGCTGATTTTGGTCGACAAGTTGTATGTTTCCGTCGGGCTTGACGGAGTGAAACTGCATCATTATATTTCTATAGATTGGCTCTCCAAGGGATGGGATGCTGGCCAGAAGGCTTGTTTCAAAAGCGGATATGACGTTATCATTTCTTAGCGCTTCAATCCCCTCTTTGTCTTCGAGCCAGGAGGCCACCGATGCGTGGATTATCGGCAAGAATACTTCCGTCGATGCACGCTGTGATAGTTCATCCAATGCGGCCAATGAATACTCCTTTTTATGGTGGTTTTTACTTGAAATATTGCATCCAATGCCGAGTACGATCCGGGTGGTTTTACCTTGGCTACGGCTTTCGACCAATACGCCTCCAACTTTGCGTGTTTCTTGACCAATTCGAAGTAAAACATCGTTTGGCCACTTAAGGGCGACAAGTTCGGTTGAAATATTCATTGCGATAATCGCCTGATGTAGAGCTAAACCGGCTCTCAATTGCAATTGATTTGGATTCGGAATACCTCGAATCTCATCGATGACCCAGGAGCCTGCAAACGCTTGTTCTTCATGCGACCAAGGGCGTCCACGCCTACCGTGGCCGGATGATTGGACGCCAGCATAGAGTAATGTCCCAACAGCATCGTCAGATTCCATCAAGGCAGTGTTGGTTGATGCGATGCTCTCAACGAATGTGATGTTTTTTGCGTGATAGGGTCTCCAAATACCAAGCACTTCCAAGCATTCTCCATCATCGAATCTTTTCGAGGCGACTGTTCGAATTGCAAATCCATTGGCTAAACACTCTGTACGAGCGCTTTTGCCCTTTTCGTTGTTTGAAATGAGTAGAAAGACCAATCCGTTTTCACTGAGGATTTTACTTGACTTGAGGTGCTTGAGGAGGCGCGAAACAAGACCTCTGCGATCCGTGTCTAGGAGTGCGGCCTCTTCCAAAGGCCCAAGCAGTGGAGATTGGTTATCATGAGCGAGATAGGGGAGGTTCCAAACGATGATGTCATGCTGTTTTCGTCCGGCCCACTGTTCGACAGTACCATCTATGTTCGGTCCTGGGCCTCCTTCTCGAACGTTGATCGTGACGCCGTTGGAAACGGCAGCATGCCGGCTAGCAGCAACAGCGAAGGGATTGATGTCGCATGCGGTCACAGTGAATCCAAGTTGCGCTGCAAAAATCGAAATTGCTCCTGAGCCACACCCAATTTCCAGCAAGCGTTTGGCGCCCGGCTTTGGTAGTTTGGCGATGGTTTGTGCCATGAGGTCCGTGTCTTCACGAGGAGGGTAAACTGTTGGTGGAATGAGAAGCTCAATTTCTCGGCTCTGTGGCGTCATCCAAACGACCTCTTTGGCCGTCCGTTCAAAGCGTCCAATTTCGTGTTCGGCATCCCTTGGGCCGAAGATTTCCTCGTTTCCCATTTGCCTCAATTTCATCCAGAATCAGACAGCATTTATGTCTATCCGAAGTTGTCAAATCGTGCAACACAGGCAGTAAACTTCATTTTTGATAGGTTTTCTCACGCACTGTTGGTACTGCGATGCGGCAACATTCGACGAAAGATGGTTTGCGTAACCTATAAGAACAGTTGGTAAGTCGGGCAAAAAGCCCAAGTTGCTATTTTGGGCCTGTAGCTCAGTCAGGTAGAGCGTCGGACTTTTAATCCGATGGTCGCGGGTTCGAACCCCGTCAGGCCCGCCTGACTGGGTTTACAGGCTTGGATAGTTGGGCATGAGCGGGGTATGAGGATGGTAGTAAAAAGCGCAACAAAGAAGCGACTCATGGAGCTTGGAGTTTCCGAAGAGTTCGCACACAAATTAGCAACTGATCGAAACATGACCGACATCAAGGCAATGTCCTCTGATGAAGTCGCATCCACCCTCGGTGTTTCGAAAGACTCAGAACAATTCACCAACACCATGTCTGTGATTGCAGAACAAGGTTCTCGTCGACGTTCAAAATCGAAGAGCAAGAAGATTACAATCCGTGCAAAGGCTATCGATGACTTCGATCGCCCTGAAATCACCATGCGTTTTAACGCTCTCAACCACGACCTGGTCCCCCATCAGGAACTAGTTGGAGGAGCGAACATCTCTGTCGAAGAACAATTTGCCATCGAGAGCGAAGAACTCGCTCCTTGGGAAATGGTTCAAGCCGATGACGAAACCGGTGAGCCTCGTCTCGCTAAGGAATGGCTTCCGAAAATCCTCATTACGGACCCGGTCGTTCAAGTCATCAAAGAAACTGCTGAAGCACAAGACAACGCTCGTCTTGCAGCAGACCCTGAACACAAGCCACTCGCTGCAGGTTGGATCGCCGACCGCGTACTGAAAGTCATCCGCAAGTCCCCATCTGCGGGTAGAACTGTTGCCTACCGACTAATTGTAGAGGGTAACTGAGGGAAGGTGTAAATTATGCAAGAAATTATTCAATCATTTTTCAAAGAACGTAGCCTCGTCAACCACCAACTCGCTTCATACGACGATTGTATCCCCTCCGGAGACAACTCGATTTCTCGTATGGAGAAAATCATCCGTAACATTCGCGTCGGAACCGATGAAGAAATTCATGATGACCTTGGCGGTTACATCAAACTCGACGTTGTCGACCATGACATCACCATCCGTTTGAAGAACATCAAACTCGGAGAACCAACCATCCGTGAAGCAAACGGTGCAGAACACCCATCCACTCCTATGGAATGCCGTCTGCGCAAGCTCACCTACATGTCCCCGGTGACCATTGATTTCCAGATTTCTCGCAACGGTGTCCCTTCACCTGTTGAGGCTGGAGTGCAAGTCGGAAGCATGCCAATCATGGTCCGTTCCTCCCGTTGTAACCTTCACGCTAAGCACATTGCTGGAGAACGCCAACTTTATCCAACCACCTCAACCGAAGATTCCGCACTTTGGGATGACTTACTCCGAAAGCGTGGCGAAGACCCTCTGGACCCTGGAGGCTATTTCATCATCAACGGTACAGAACGTGTCCTCATCTCTATGGAAGACCTTGCTCCGAACCGTGTAACTGTTGAAATCAACAAGCGGTACGCAAAGCGCACAGAAGTCGCTAAGATTTTCTCGCAGAAAGACGGTATGCGCAAGCCTCTCAACGTTGAAAAGCGACGAGATGGAATGCTCATGGTCAAAATCAGCACCGCCGGAACTACCGCTATCCCAGTGGTTCTTCTCATGCGTGCACTCGGTATCGAGAACGATCAAGAAGTGTTCCAAACCGTTGCAGGTCCAACTGAGACATTCAAGTACATCGTTGCTAACCTCAACGAAGTCAACGACAATGAAGAGTATGCTGTTCAATCCCGTGACGAAGCACATGAATGGTTGCAGAAGAAATTCGCAGCAGGTCAACAAAAGGAATACCGTGAACAGCGAGTCAACCAATTGCTTGACCGTGAACTTCTTCCTCACTTGGGTGACCAACCTGGCGACCGAAAGAAGAAGGCTATTTTCCTCGGCCGAATCGTTCGTCAAGTTCTCGAAATGGCTCTTACCAACCGTGAACCAAACGACAAGGACCACTACGCAAACAAGCGTGTTCGTCTTGCTGGTGATTTGATTGAAGACTTGTTCCGAGTTTCCAGCGGTCAACTTGCTCGTGACCTCAAGTACCAACTCGAGCGTCACCACAACCGTAAGCGAGAACTCAAAATCACTTCCTGCTTGCGTCCTGATGTCTTGACCTCCAAGATTATGCACGCTCTTGCAACTGGGAACTGGGTCGGTGGACGATCTGGTGTCAGTCAATTGCTCGACCGAACAACCTACCTCGCTTCGTTGTCGCACATGCGCCGTGTCACCTCCCCTCTTGTCCGCAGCCAACCTCACTTCGAGGCTCGTGACCTGCACCCAACTCAATGGGGCCGTCTGTGTCCGAACGAAACTCCTGAAGGACAGAACTGTGGTCTGGTCAAAAATGCTGCTCAAATGATTGACATCTCTGAACACATCAGTGAAGTCGAAGTTCGTGAGCAACTGGATGAACTTGATGTCAACAGTGAACTTGAAGATTGGAGCTCCGGCGACCGAATTCACGTTAACGGTGACATTTACGGTATTCACAAGAACGGAAAGAACTTGGTTCGCCACTTCAAATCCGCTCGCCGACGTGGAACCATACCTGCCGAAGTTTCGATTCGACACGATAAGGAGAACAAGGACATCTTCATCAACACGGACAAGGGACGTATTCTGCGACCTTTGGTCATCCTTTACGATGGCGCACCTCGTTTAACTCCTAACCACCTCCAAGCACTCCGTGATTCAGAAATGACCTTCAAGGACCTCGTCAATGACGGTGTTGTTGAATGGGTCGATGCAGAAGAAGAAGAAGACCTCCTCATTGCAGCACGACCGTTCGTTCTACCTGAAACCGTTCCTTCCGGTGAATTCGCTGGCCGCCCATTGACCAACGAGAACGTCGATTGGGTCAACCTCGGTGAACCTGGTGCAACTGAAGCAAAACTTGTTGCCAAGGTACGAATGCCAAACGGTGCTTGGGAATCTGCTGAGATCTCTCTACCCTTGCTTTTCGATGATGAATACACACACTGTGAAATCGACCCACAACTCGTTTTGGGTGTCTGTGCTTCATTGATTCCATACCCAGAACACAACTCTACCCCTCGTGTTACTGGCGGAACAGCAATGGTCAAGCAATCCCTTGGTCTACCAAGCTCAAACTACAGAATGCGACCCGATACTCGGGCTCACATTCTCCACTACACACAGCGTTCTATCACTCGAACTGCAGCAATGGAATCGACGCACTTCGATGACCGTCCCGGTGGACAAAACTTCATCGTCGCTATTATGTCGCTTCACGGCTACAACATGCAAGACGCTGTCATCATGAACAAGGGCTCAGTCGACCGTGCTCTTGGACGCTCGACCTTCAACCGAACCTACAACGCTGAACGCCGTAGATTCCCTGGTGGTCAAGTCGAAGAAATCGAAAAGCCAGGCAGCTCACTGCAAGAAGTCAAGGGACTCAAACCTGAAGAGGCCTACCGACATCTCGAAGCAGACGGATTGCCATTGCCTGAGATGTACCTCGAAGGTGGCGATGTGTTGGTCGGTAAGACCAGCCCACCTCGTTTCCTCGAAGAATCAGCTGGCGGTGCTTTCCTTCTCGCACAAGAACGACGTGAATCCTCGATGCTCGTCCGACACGGTGAGAAAGGATACGTCGACAACGTCTACGTCACAGAATCTCTTGACTCAGGCCGTTTGGTCCGAGTTATGGTTCGAAGCCACAAGGTTCCTGAAGTTGGTGACAAGTTCGCATCTCGACACGGACAAAAGGGTGTCATTGGACGCCTTGTTGAACCTGAAGACATGCCGTTCACTGCTGATGGTATTGTTCCTGATTTGGTCATCAACCCGCACGCTATCCCGTCTCGAATGACCGTTGCACACGTTCTGGAAATGATCGGTGGTAAAGTTGGTTCGATGGAAGGCCGTCGAATCGATGCTACCGCTTTCCGTGGAGAAAAGGAAGGCAGCCTACGTGATGGACTTGTTCGAAATGGACTTGCTCACACCGGCCGTGAAACCATGATTAACGGTGAAACTGGTGAAGTTTATCCTGCTGATATTTTCATCGGCTGTATCTACTACCAACGATTGCACCACTTGGTGTCCTCGAAGATTCACGCTCGTTCCCGTGGCCGTGTTCAAATCCTCACTCGACAACCAACTGAAGGTCGTGCCCGCCAAGGTGGTCTACGATTCGGTGAAATGGAACGTGATTGTTTGATTGCACACGGTGCATCGATGGTCATTAAAGATCGATTGCTCGATGAATCGGACGGTATTGACATGTACGTCTGTGCTCAATCCGGTCACATCGCTTGGTACGATCCAAAGCGACGCACTTACGTCAGCCCGATTCACGGCGATGGCGCAGAAGTGTACAAAGTACAAACATCCTACGCATTCAAGCTGCTCCTCGACGAAATGAAGAGTTTAGGTGTGGCCATGCGTCTTGAACTGGAGGACCGAAGATGAGTCAAACAAACACAATGATTCCAAAGCGTATCGCTCAGATTCGTTTTGGCCTGATGGAACCCAAAGAAATCCGCCAAATGTCCGCTGTCGAAGTGAAAACTGCTGACACATACAAGGACGATGGACACGCTTACCGTCAAGGATTGATGGACCCTCACATGGGTGTTATCGAACCAGGATTGGTTTGTCCAACTGACAACTGTAAGTACGACGAGTCACCCGGTCACTTCGGCCACATTGCTCTGGAACTTCCAGTGATTCACATCGGTTTCGTGAACCTCATTAAGACCGCCTTGAAGGCTACCTGTTCGAAGTGCAGCAGAATTTTGTTGCACGACACTCCGAGCACTCACCCTTCAAACCCTGAATTGAGTGAGCAAGATTACTACCGAACACGTATCCGTGATATCCAAATTAAGCACGGTGTCGGTTCAACAGAATTTGCTAAGATCATCAAGGAAGTCGAGAAGGTCACAACCGGAACTCGCCGTGGACAGTGTATGCACTGCCAAGCAATGCAAGGCAAGATTATGCTTGACAAGCCAACGACCTTCAAAGAGAAGTTGGAGTCGCAAGGTGCAGGAAAAGCAGAGATTGAACGTAAACTCAATCCTCGTGACGTCCGTGAATGGCTCAGTGCCATCCCCTCCGAAGATTTGATTTTCATCGGAATGGACAAGCAAAACCGACCAGAATGGATTGTTCTGAAGGTTCTACCCGTCCCGCCAATCACCGTTCGCCCATCGATTACTTTGGACAGCGGAGACCGTTCGGAAGACGACTTGACGCACAAACTTGTTGACGTATTGAGAATCAACCAGCGATTGCGTGAAAACCGTGACACTGGTGCACCGCAATTGATTGTTGAGGACCTTTGGGAATTGTTGCAATACCACATCACAACCTACTTCGACAACCAAACTTCAGGAATCCCTCCTGCTCGTCACCGATCTGGTCGAACTCTCAAGACACTTACTCAGCGTCTAAAGGGTAAGGAAGGCCGATTCCGTAGTAACCTCTCCGGAAAGCGTGTTAACTTCTGTGCCCGTTCAGTTATCTCTCCTGATCCATACTTGGGTGTCAATGAAGTTGGTGTGCCAAAGAAGATTGCAAAGGAACTGACCGTCCCAATCCGTGTTACTTCCCGTAACCGTGAACAGATGCGTCAGATGATTCTACGTGGTCCTGATGTACACCCTGGTGTAAACTACATTATTCGTGGTGACAACCGACGTGTTCGAATCAACCAACGCAGCCGTTTGATTAACGCTGGGTTCCGATGCCACAACCCTGAATGCAACGAAGAAACAACACTTCGTCCAGACATGCATCAGTGCCTACCTGCGCCAAACTTCTTGCCTGGACTTGTGATTAAGCCGGAAATTTTCGTTAACCCTGACGGAACTCAAGAGACAACCTACGTCGTTGACGACGAAGCAACTCTTGCGAACCTTCGCGGTGAAGACATCGATTCACAGAAACTTGCAGAAGATGATCCTCGTGCGAAACTCCACTACCGTTGGATGCACGAATTGGCTCAAGCAGACAAAGTTCACCCAGACCCACACCCAGATCACCTGCAAATCAGCTGCCCTCACTGCGGTAGCCCGTCGGACGAATGGGGCGACCAAACCCGTGTCGAAGACCGATTGTCGACCATTGACCGCAACGGAAACCCGAAACCAGGTCTTCTTGTCGAACGTCACTTAATCGACGGAGACGTTGCTATCTTTAACCGACAACCATCTCTTCACAGAATGTCGATGATGGTCCACGAAGTCCGAGTTATGGAAGGTCATACCTTCCGTTTCAACCTCGCAGTTTGTACTCCGTACAACGCCGACTTCGACGGTGACGAAATGAACTTGCACGTGATTCAATCTGAAGAGGCTCGTGCTGAAGCAAAAATCTTGATGCGTGTTCAAGAGCACATCTTGACTCCTCGATACGGTGGAGCAGTTATTGGTGGTATACACGACCACATTTCTGGTGCTTACTTGTTGTCTCGCCCAGGGACGCTCATCAACCGCCGTCACGGACTTGAAATGCTTGGAAGCATCGATTTCACCGGTGAACTCCCGACTATTGTTAAGGACGAAAACGGTAAGGAATGCTTCCGTGGACAGGATCTTATCTCGCTGATTATACCTGATAACATCCACCTGCGATTCCGTAGCCGTTCAAACGACGATGTTGTCGTCAAGAACGGAATGGTTGAAGGTACATTGGACAAGCGTGCAATCGGTGCTGAAGACGGTCGTCTTCTCGATGCAATTGTTCAAACCAACGGACCTGAACTCGGTGCTAAGTTCCTTGACGACTTTACTCGTCTTTCCATCGCTGCATGTACTTCGCTTGGATTTACCACTGGTATTGACGACGAAGATCTCAGCGCTGAGGCTCTTCAGTCGATTAAGAACGCAAACATCGAAGCGGGTGTGCTTGTTCAAGCAGCACTCGACAAGTTCGGAAAGGACGGTCGTGGATACGAAACACGTCCTGGACGTACCCCTCGTGAAACCCTCGAAGAAGACATCATGGTCATTCTCGACCAAGGTAAGCAAGAAGCGGGTGACGTGGCAAAGAACGAACTGGCTCAATCCGGTTCGACCAACGCTGCAGTCAACATGGCTATCTCTGGTGCTCGTGGTTCTATGGACAACCTCAACATGATGGCTGGTTCGATTGGACAAGCAAAGGTTCGTGGAAAGCGACTAGAGCGTGGATACAACGAACGTGTTCTGCCTCACTTCCGCCGTGGTGGACGTGCAGCTGCAGACCGTGGTTTCATCTCGAGTTCATTCAAGCGTGGCCTTGAGCCAACGGAGTTCTTTATGCTCTCCATCTCAGGCCGTGAGTCGCTGGTCGATACTGCGGTTCGTACTGCAAAGTCCGGATACATGCAACGTCGATTGATTAACGCTATGGATGACTTGAAGGTCTACGATGATTCGATGCTCTCTGTTCGAAACACTGCAAACCGTATCATTCAATTCAGCTACGGTGAAGATGGAATTGACCCTTCCCGTGGTGTGCACGGTTCCCCGTTCAACATCGATGTTATCGTCGATGAAGCCCTTGGAACTGAAGGTGCAACCGTCGTTGAACGTGATTCCTTCGAACGTGAAGAAAAGGAAGATGACTTCGGTGGCATTGAGTATGAAGATGCTGGAACAGAAGGAGGCGAGAACTGATGGTCGTAAAGAGTGCAACTAAGAAGAAGCTCATGGATTTGGGCATTGCAGAAAACTACGCACACACCCTTGCAGATGACAAGAAGTGGGACGATGTCAAAATCCTCGCTGCTGGCGAAATCGCACAACTGTGTGAAACCGATTCAGAAACTGCTGCAACCATCAAAGCAACCATTGATGCTGCAAACAAGAAAGGCGGAGATTCAAACAGCGAAAACACCGGACCCACTACCTCGGTTCGACTTCGACGTACAGGACGCTCCATTGCTCGTGCAAAGACTTCCGTCGCCATGACAGAATACAATCTTGAGTCGAAACTCTTGGAATATGAGGATGAGTTGTCAGAAGATCCAATCTTCAAGACACTCGTTGACGCTGTTGAAGACAACGGCTCCTCCCGATTTACCAATCGAATCTTCCACGACCTTACCGTTGCGATTCATGCACGTGGCAAGAAAAAGTTGACCAAGGCTCAAGCGAAGAAAGTCGTTGATGGAGCAGTTGTTGCTCTTGACCGAGCAAGCATCGATCCTTACGAAGCTGCAGGAATTATCACCGCTCAATCAATTGGTGAGCCAGGTACACAGATGACCATGCGTACGTTCCACTATGCGGGTGTTGCAACGGTTAACGTCACCCAAGGTCTACCTCGTATTATCGAAATTGTCGATGCACGAAAAGTTCCAAACACGCCTACAATGATTATCCATTTGTCGGAAGAAAAGAAGACCTCTTCAGTCGAAGCGCAAAAACTTGCAGCAGCTATTGAAGAAACACACACTGTGAACATTGCTTCTTTGGAAACTGACGTCGCTCAACGACGTCTCGTTCTCAAGCTCAACAAGGGTATGCTCAAGCAAAAGAACATGACCGGTGCTGAAGTCAAAGACAAGCTCGAACGTGCGACACGTCTCTTTGTCCAAGCGGACAAGGAAAAGAACCCGTCCACGCTCACTTTGATTCCTGGTGTGCACTCCGAAGAAGACTTGGCTGAACTCGCTGAGAACCCACCTTCGTACACCATGCTTTTGCAACTGGAAGAGAAAATCCGCGACATGCGATTGAAAGGTATTCCAAACATTGCTCGAGCGAACGTCCAACTTGACGACAAAACTGGCGAGTATTACCTCTCTACCATCGGTTCAAACTTGACCCGTGTGAGCGAAATCGAGACCATTGATCGTAACCGAACCTACACCAACAACATCATCGAAATCTTTGATTTCCTCGGAATTGAAGCCGCTCGACAAGCCATTGTCAACGAACTCCAAGCAACCCTCGATGGGGCCCGCTTGGAAGTCGATGTTCGACACTTGCTTCTTGTTGCTGACGTTATGACTTCAGAAGGTGAAGTACGTGCTATTGGTCGACACGGTGTGTCGGGTACAAAGCACAGTATTCTTGCTCGTGCTGCTTTCGAAGTTACCGTGAACCATCTGCTCAAGGCCGGTGTGATCGGTGAGAAGGATTACCTCACTGGTGTTGCAGAGAACATTATTGTCGGACAACCAATTTCGCTTGGAACCGGTAGTGTTGAACTCTACTACATCCCTGAAGAATGATTTTCTACCCATGAGAAACTATGTGGAGTATGGAGGAATAAAATATGGACCTAAGCCGACAACTGAAGAATGCAATTGCAACTGGAGACCTACGATTTGGACAACGCCAAGCACTCGATGCGTGTGCTCGTGGTGAAGCGAAAGTCGTAATTTTTGCTGCGAACTGCCCAAACGAGTTTATCGATGAATTGCACGCGAATCACCCTGAAGTAACCAAATTCCGTGCGAGCATGGTTAACCGTGAACTGGGAACCGCATGTGGTAAGCCGTTTTCGGTTTCCACACTCAGCATCATCGATGCTGGTGACAGTGATTTGCTGCAGCTCGAAACCAACCTTGAATGATTACCATTTTCAGGCGTCCTCGCCCGCACTTGGTAGCAAAGGTTTGATGTCACTCGGCGTAGTGGTGCTGCTATGCGCCCTTTGAGCAGAACCTTCTCAGCCCTAATGCTCACGTTCTTGATGCTTGCCTCAATCATGGTGATGGAATCACCTGGTCGGGTTGAACACTCTCTTGAAACTGAATCTGAGGATATTCAATTCACCTCAGGCCGGGGAACTTCTTCCTCGTATCTTTCCACTGGAGGTTCAGCCTCTCAAAGCATCGATGCGAATCATATTGCCGCGCTCGCTTCGGGCGGATGGATTATCGGTTCGGAATTCAATGCTTCACTCACTTTTGGAACGAATACGCTCCAACCGACATCGCCGTTTGCTAACTACGGTGAATTTTTCTTGGCAATAGCCGATGATGCAGGTGTATGGCAATCTGTTTTCGGAGCGGATCACAGTTATGGGGGGGGAGGTCTTTCCTTCCTAACAGATGTGGCAGTTGATGTCTCCGGCGATATTGCTATTTCCGGCTATTATTACGGTGAAATCGCTTTCCCAAGCATTCAAGGACAGAACATCATATTGACCAATACGAATTCTGGCTACCACTTTGAAGGGTTCGTTGCCACTGCTACTCCAAATGGCGATTGGCAATGGGTTAGGGGTCTTGAAACGCTTGTGAATGGAACGGGCGAGTACAGTTCCACAACTGGTGTCGGCTTTTCTGCTAGTGGTGATGTACTGCTCACTGGTGAATTCGAAGGCGAAACGGATTTTGGTGGCGTTCCATTGAACGTCTCGAACGCAGAAGTTTATGTCGCAAACTATGATTTCGGCTCTGGCGGTTTGAATTGGGTTGTCAGCGGTGGCGGTATCGGTGTCAACCGAGTTTTCGATCTTGCTCCAACAACAAACGGTGGTGTGAAGATTGCAACCATTTCTGATGGATTTTCTCAATGGGGTTCGACCAGTTATCTGGCGAAAGGTACCATCGACGCTGTTGTCATTGAATTTGATGCAGGCGGTGCTCTTGTCGGCCTTGATGGATACGGATCTCCGAATGAGCAAACCATCATCTTGAACATCGAAATGGATTTCAATGGTGACACCTACTATGCAGGTACGTTCGGAGGCACGATCGCTGGCACTGGATGGTCTGCAACCGCTTCCTATGGCGGTAACGATATTTTCGTGGTACGTGAAGCGGTTTCGTCGGCTAACAGTTGGGCGTTCGTATCCGGCTCCAGTCAAGCGGATGAACCCCAAGGCCTTGCAGTAACTTCCAACGGTCTAGTCGTGTATGGAGGTTTCATTATTGCTCAACACACTGCCAGTTCGTACACACTCACCCCTTCCAACCACGACGGATTCGTGGTTGGACTTTCATCATCTGGCTCAGCTGAATGGGCTGAACAAATAGGCGGTTCTCAATACGATTATGCATGGAGCCTTGCTGTGAACTTCAGTGATTCAATCGGCGTAGGGGGTTCTTACTCCGGTTCGATGACCCATGATGGTACATCGGTCACATCAACCGGTGGCCGGGATGCGTTTATTTGGGCCTTTGACCCGACCGCACTGAAGGATACAGACAGCGATAGCATCGTTGACGTGGATGACAATTGTCCTACGGTATCAAACCCTACTCAAGCCAACACAGACATGGACGACAAGGGCGATGCATGCGATTCAGACGATGACAACGATGGACTCACCGACAACTTCCCTGACCTTTGCCCTCGTGGTGGTGAATTCAATTGGACAAGCATGCAAGACGCATCCAACCCTTCCGCTTCGAGTGATTGGGATAACGACGGCTGTAAAGACGACGCTGAAGATCCAGATGATGATAACGACCAGGTTCTCGATGTGAACGATATTTGTCCATACACTTCCTATGACCCTCCTCGACCAACATGGGTTTCAGATTCCTCAAACGACCTCGATGGTGACGGTTGCCGTGATTCTGACGAAGACATTGATGATGATGCGGATGGTTTTGACGATGTCGAAGACGATTGTCCTACGACTTCAGGAACATCGACGCTCGGTACCACCGGATGTCTTGACTCCGACAGCGATGGCTGGTCGGACACGTACGATGATTGTCCGAATGAAGCAGGGAACTCAACTCTTGGAGGCAAGAATGCTTGTCCTGACACCGATGGAGACGGTTGGTCGAATTCTGATGATGCGTTCCCGAACGATGTAACGCAATGGGCGGATACAGACACTGATGGATACGGAGATAATCTCCAAGGCTTTTCTCCTGACGATTGCTCCACGGTACAAGGCACTTCGACTGTCGACCGTCTTGGCTGCTTCGATTCCGATGAAGACGGTTATTCAGATGCAGATTCCAGTTGGTACATCGAAGACGGTGCTGACGCTTTCCCGAACGATGCAACTCAATGGGCAGATTCCGACGAAGACGGATTTGGCGATAACTGGGGCAACTCAACTTGGGACGACCGTAAATCCTCTTGGAACGGAATCTATGTTGACGGAGCCACTGAACAAGATGCATGTCCAAATCAATTTGGTACATCTTGGCAACAAGGAATCCTCGGATGTCTTGACACCGATTCAGATGGATGGGCCGACTTCATGGACGCCTTCGATAACGACCCGACCCAATGGGAAGATGCGGATATGGATTCATTTGGTGACAATGAAAGTGGAAACCAACCCGATGCATGCCCAGCACTACCTGGTAACTCTACATCCGACCGCTTTGGATGCATGGACGCCGATGGTGATGGATACTCCAACGCTGATATCACATGGGGCTACGAATTAGGTGGCGATGCTTTCCCTGACGAAGCCTCCCAATGGTCTGATGCTGACGGCGACGGCTTTGGTGACAATCCGCTTGGTATCACTCCTGACGCATGTCCTACCGTTCGAGATTCCTCGAGTATTGACCGAATTGGCTGCACAGACACCGACGGTGACGGATACTCTGACCCTGATGCTTCATGGACGCTCGCCGATGGCGCTGACGCCTGTGTCTCCGGTGCTGGTAATTCAACAACAGACCGAACCGGTTGCTTTGATGCAGACGGTGACGGCTACTCGAACCCATCAGGTGATTGGAAGGTCAGCGACGGAGCAGATGCTTATCCTGATGACCCACTGCGTTGGTTCAAAGACGCTTCATCTACCGATGGGGCTTCTTCCTCATCGACGTTGTTCCTCGGAATTATCGCTGCAGTAGCAGTTGCCGTCATTGCAGGACTTGCCTTCTTCTTTATTCGTAAGCCAGAAGGTGAAGTGATTGATAAAAATTGGACCGACAGCACCTTTGCCCCTATGGGTGGAGCAATGCCAGCAATGCCAAACATGGGCGCTCAACCTGCAGTCATGATGCCAAATTACAGCAACACTCCAGCGCCAATCGCCGGAGGTATGCCGAACATGGCCGCTCAACCTACCGCAGCCGTTGCAATGCCAAGCATGGCGGCACAGCCAGCGGCGCAACCCGTTGCCCAACCTGCGCCAGTTCAGCCAGACCCAGCTCGTGAATACTACAACGGTTTGATCGCACAAGGCTATCCTCAAGAGAGTGCTGTGCAGTATACGCAACAGTACTATCCAGCCTTCTTAGGCTGATACGAATTCATCTTCACTCAAGGTGAAGAGTGCGGATGAAAGGTTCACTCGGTTCCAACGAGCTTGTAATCATCGGAAAGTGGTGTAGCACCGGTTTCCATGAGAATGATTTGGCCGTCTTTGAAGCGCATGAAGGACATGACGGCTTCTGAGTCGGAATCGTTTGCAAAGTGAACAATTGAATGTGCAACACCGACTTCATCGTTTTCGAAAAGAATTCTTTGGTTTTCTCCTTTCGGTGGGCTTCCGCCACTGACGAATCCAAGAATGTCGGATTTGCTCATGGTAATGCCACCCACGTGAGGGTTGAACACGCAATC
>ERZ767114.34-NODE-34-length-119321-cov-7.148863_pt1 | contig 119321 bp, 119 predicted proteins | sample MGYA00374952_ERZ767114 | MGnify/ENA primary metagenome ERZ767114 (study PRJEB28939, sample SAMN06267156) | marine metagenome | isolation source: Columbia River Estuary | place: USA:Columbia River Estuary, USA | collected 2012-05-05 ... | reverse complement strand
TAAGGTAGTGTTTTTTGTCTCTACAAAATTACCAACTTTTGCTAAGTTTTGAATATCACTCCCCTCTCTTAGCCTTGCATAGGGCCCTATTACGCATTCTTTTCCAACTTTTGCACTAACTAGGTGAGAAAAGGCTTCAATTCTTGAGCCATCACCAATGTATACATCTTTTAAAATAGTATTTGGTCCAATGTAAACATCATTACCAAAAATCACTTCGCCCTCTAAAATAACATTCACATCAATTGTGCAATCTTTACCAGCCTTTACTGAGCCCCTCACATCAAGCCTTGATGCGTCTGTGACTGTAATGCCTAATTCAAATAGTTCTTCAGCTTTCATAGTGCGGTATATAGTTTCAAGCTTTTCTAGCTCTTTTTTATTATTGGCGCCTTGGACCTCTTCATTAGATGCGTCACAAGTATTAATCTTTATGCCCTTTAGATTCATTATAGAAACTAAATCGGTTAAGTAAAATTCGTTAGCAGCGTTTTCATTTTTAATCTCTGACAGGCCTTCGGTTAAAAGATCTTTGTTTACACACAGTACGCCTGTAAACACTTGTTTTATTTCTCTCTCCGAATCTGTTGCATCTTTCTCTTCAACAATTGATAGAGCATGGCCATCTTCGCTTGTTTTAACTCTTCCATACCCAAATGGGTTATCTAATACAGTGGTGAGTATTGCGGCGCCGCTGGATGAAGCGTTGATCAGGTTGTTTAATGTATCTTCTTTTATCAGGGGAACATCTCCATAAAGAACTAGCACTTTAGAGTTGTCCAAAACTTTATCTAAACCACATTTGACAGCATTACCTGTTCCAATTGGTTTGGGTTGAAGGCTTGTTGTTATGTTTAGGTGTGTAAGCTTTTTTGCTTCACTTATTATTGATTCTTTGTCGTAACCAACAACAAGTGTTATGTTTTGTGAAATTTTACCAGCGGTATTGCATATCTTTTCTAGCATAGATGTCCCGCCGATCTGTTGAAGGGACTTTGCGCGATTAGAGTTCATTCTTGAGCCTTCGCCAGCAGCAAGAACAATAGTATGTATGTTCACATTAATTTAATGTTTAAAATTAATACTAATATTACTGCTTTTTACGAAGTTTTTGAATTGTTTTGAGCCTTGCTACTGCTTCAGCTAATTGAGATGCTGCTTTTGCGTAATCAAGGGTTGCGTCTTGATTGGCTAAATCTTTTTCTGCAGCTTCTTTTGCTTTTATGGCCTCAGCCTCATCTAAATTCTCGGCACGCTCGGCAGTATCAGAGAGAACTGTTACTAAGTCTGGCTGAATTTCTAAAAACCCTCCAGAGCAAAAAAACGCCTCTTCTTCTGATCCATTTACAACCCGAACTGGGCCAGGTGCAAGACCGGTTAAAAGAGGTGTATGTCCTGGAGCGATACCAATCTCACCCAGCGAACCGGTTGCGTAAACCATGTTGCCTTCGCCAGAATAAATTTCTTCACTTGAAGAAACTATATTGATCTTGATAGTGCTCATATTTATAGTGTTTTAGCCTTTTCTACTGCTTCTTCTATAGTTCCAACCATATAGAACGCTTGTTCTGGAAGATCGTCATAATCCCCTGCTAATAAGCCTTTAAATGCTTTAATGGTGTCATCAAGCGATACATATTTACCAGGTGTGCCTGTAAAAATTTCTGCAACAAAGAATGGTTGAGATAGGAATTTTTGTGCTTTCCTTGCTCTTGCTACCAAACCTTTGTCCTCTTCAGACAACTCATCCATACCAAGAATAGCAATAATGTCTTTAAGCTCGTTATACCTTTGTAGTATTTTCTGAACCCCTTGGGCTACTGAATAATGTTCATCACCAACAACAAAAGGATCTAACTGTCTGCTTGTTGAATCAAGAGGATCTACAGCAGGATAAATACCTAGCTCAGAAATTTGTCTTGATAACACAACTGTCGCATCCAAATGGGCAAACGTTGTTGCAGGAGATGGATCGGTTAAATCATCAGCTGGAACATATACAGCCTGTATTGATGTAATAGAGCCTGTATTAGTTGATGTAATTCTTTCTTGAAGCGCTCCCATTTCCTCTGCTAGTGTTGGCTGATATCCAACAGCAGATGGCATTCTTCCAAGAAGAGCTGACACCTCTACACCGGCTAGCGTATAACGATATATGTTATCGATAAACAACAATACATCTTTACCATCATCTCTGAATTTTTCCGCCATAGTCAATCCAGTAAGCGCAACTCTTAGTCTGTTCCCTGGGGGCTCATTCATCTGACCGTATACCATTGCAACTTTTGACTCTTCTGGCTTTTCGATATTTACAACACCAGATTCTTGCATTTCATAATAAAAGTCATTTCCTTCTCTTGTTCTTTCACCAACACCGGTGAACACTGAAAGGCCTGAATGTTGGAGAGCAATATTATTAATAAGCTCCATCATATTAACTGTTTTACCAACACCAGCTCCACCAAATAAACCAACTTTTCCACCTTTAGCAAATGGACACATAAGATCGATAACTTTAATTCCTGTCTCAAGAATGTCATTTGAAGCTGACTGGTCTGTATAGCTTGGTGGTTTTCTGTGAATTGGCATTTTTTCCTTCTCGCCAATTGGTCCTTTTTCGTCGATTGGGTTGCCAAGAACATCCATAATTCTTCCAAGCGTCTCTTGGCCAACTGGAACAGAAATAGGGGCGTTAGTTCTTGCAACAACAAGGCCTCTTTTTAACCCCTCTGTTACACCCATAGCAATAGTTCTTACAACACCATCACCTAATTGTTGTTGAACTTCTAAAGTTGTTCCACTCTCTTCAATTAAAAGAGCTTCATATACTTTTGGAATGTTATCTTTTTCGAATTCAACATCGATAACAGCTCCAATTATTTGTGTTACTAGTCCGTTGCTCATATTTATTTCTCCTTAAACTGCAGCTGCGCCGCCAACTATCTCTGAGAGCTCTTGAGTGATAGCTGCTTGTCTTACATTGTTGTATAAAAGTTCTAGTTCTTTGATTAGGTCGCCAGCATTGTCTGTAGCATTTTTCATTGCGATCATTTTTGCTGCCTGCTCGCAAGCATTGTTTTCAACAACAGCTTGATAAACCAATGACTCTATATATCTTGTTAACAAACCATCAAGCAAAATTTTTGCTTCTGGCTCATAAATATAATCCCATTGTGACTTTGGCCCACCGTCATCTTCTGGTGATAGTGGTATAAGTTGTTCAACTTTTGGTTGCTGAGTCATCGTATTAACAAAGGTGTTTGAACAAAGATACGCTTGATCAATATCACCATTTTTATGCATATCTAAAACCACTTTTGTAAAGCCAATGAGGTCATCTGGGTTTGGTTTGTCACCAAGCTTTTCTGCTACTGCAACAACCTTGCCGCCTACTGATTTGAAAAAGCCTGAAGCTTTTGTGCCCACAAGGGCAAAGGATGATTCGATACCTTGAGCATCTAGCTCAGCTGATTTAGTTATAACTTGTTTAAATAAGTTAATATTTAAGCCTCCGCACAAACCTTTGTCTGAAGAGATAACAATAAAGCACGCTTTCTTTGGCTTCCTCTCTTCATAAAAGGGGTGGTTGTACTCAGAGCTTGCTGATGCAATATGTGAGATAACTTCTTTAATCTTTAAAGAATATGGCCTTCCCTCAAGCATCCCATCTTGAGTTTTTTTCATTTTAGAAGCAGCAACCATTTCCATAGCTGATGTAATTTTTTGCGTGCCTTTTATGCTTGCAATCTGTTTTCTTACTTCTTTTGTATTAGCCATCTTTTTTAATATTTAAAAAGTTTGTGTTTTTTTAAAATCTTCAACAAGCGCTTTGAATTGACCTTCAATGTCATCATTCCAATCACCTGTTGTGTTAATTTGATCTTCTAGATCTGCTTTCTCTGCTGTTAAATAACCATGTAAAGCTTCTTCGAAATCTAAGATTTTATCAACTTCCACATCTGCCATATATCCTCTGTCTGCAGCAAAAAGACTCAATGCTTGTTGAGCAACGCTCATTGGAGCGTATTGTTTTTGCTTAAGGAGTTCTGTGAAGGCCTTACCATTGGCAAGCTGTTGTTTGGTTGCATCGTCTAAGTCTGAGGCAAATTGAGAGAAGGCTGCTAGCTCTCTATATTGAGCTAAAGCTGTTCTAACTCCACCAGCTAATTTCTTCATTATCTTGGTTTGAGCTGAACCACCAACCCTTGAAACAGATAGTCCTGGGTTAATAGCTGGTCTAACACCTGCGTTAAATAGCTCGGTTTCTAAATAGATCTGCCCATCTGTGATTGAGATAACGTTTGTTGGAACGAATGCTGACACATCTCCGGCCAATGTTTCAATAATAGGAAGTGCTGTTAATGAACCAGTTTTGCCTTTAACTTTTCCACCTGTTGCTTGCTCTACATATTCTGCATTCACTCTAGCAGCTCTCTCAAGCAGTCTGGAATGAAGATAGAATACATCTCCTGGATAAGCTTCTCTTCCCGGAGGTCTCTTAAGTAGTAGTGATACTTGACGATAGGCTACTGCTTGTTTTGATAAATCATCATAAACAATCAAAGCATCTTCACCTTTGTCTCTAAAATACTCACCCATTGCACAGCCTGAGTAGGCTGATAAATATTGCATAGGAGCTGGATCGGCTGCAGTAGCAGAAACAATAATTGTATGCTCCATAGCCCCATATTCTTCAAGCTTTCTTACAACGTTTGCAACAGTTGATTGTTTTTGCCCAATAGCAACATAAATACATTTAATTCCTGTTCCTTTTTGGTTGATGATAGCGTCAATAGCAACTGCTGTTTTACCAGTCTGCCTGTCACCAATAATAAGCTCTCTTTGCCCTCTTCCTATTGGCACCATTGCATCAACAGCCTTTAGGCCGATTTGAACTGGCTGGTCAACTGACTGCCTTGCAATAACCCCTGGAGCTACAACCTCAACAGGTGATGAGCTTTCGGCTTTTATTTCCCCTTTGCCATCTATCGGAGTTCCAAGCGTATTAACAACCCTACCAAGCATCGCCTCTCCCACAGGAACCTCTAAAACCTTGCCAGTACAAAGAGCTTTTTGCCCCTCAACTAGGTCTAAATAATCTCCAAGCACAACCGCTCCTACTGAATCTTGCTCAAGGTTAAGCGCCATGCCCTTTGTTCCATTTTCAAATTCTATAACCTCTCCATACATAACATCACCCATGCCATGTATTCTCACAATACCGTCAGATACACTAACGATAATGCCTTCATTTTTTCTTTCAGCTGAAAGATCAAGCCCAGCGATTTTTTCTTTTAAAACGCTTGAGATTTCTGATGGATTTAATTGACTCATATTTTCACCTTAAAAATTTAATTGGTTTACAAGTTTATTGACCTTCCCCCTTATGGAAAGATCTAAAGTTTCGTCACCTACCTTTATTGCTAGGCCGCCCATCATTTTTGGGTCTTCTGAAAAAGTTATTTTTGCATCGTTACCATATTTTAATTGAAGCTTTTCTTCAATTGAGGATTGGGCCTCTTGACTAGGTTTTGAGGCAACAAAAACCTCAACGGAGCTTTGGTTATTATGTTCTTGCACGAGCTCTGTATAAATAACAAAAATTGTTTTAAAAAGATTTAATCTTTTATTCTCAGCAAGAATTGCTAAAAGTTTTTTTGACTTGTCTGAAATTTCACCACCAAAGAGATCTAACAATAAATCAACAACCTGTTTGCGAGATAAAGAAGGATTTTCAATTGCGCCTGTTACTTTAGGAGAGTTAGCTGCAAGCGCTATTGTTTCAAGTTCTTTTGAGGTGCTCTCTAGACTACTGTCCTCAATTGCTGCCGCAAACATTGCTTTTGCATATGGCCTGGCTAGCGGTGTTAGCTCAATCATTAAAGCTCCTTAGCCGCCTTTTTCAAGATATCGTCATGTTTTTCTGATGAAATTTCGTCACCAAGAATTTTTTCTGTGGTGTCTATGATGATATCTGACATCTGCTGCCTAAGATCTTCTTTTGCTCTATTTGTCTCGCTTTCAATGCTTGCAGATGCTGAGGTCATTATTTTTTCTGCTTCGGTTTCTGCTTTGGTTGAAGCGTCAGCAACAATCTGAGATGCTCTAGTGTTTGCTTTTTTAAGAATATCAGCAGCTTCTTCTTTGGCTTGGTTTAGCTCTTTATCAAAAGCCAACTTTGCTTCTTCTAAAGAATCGTCTGCTTTCTTTGCAGCCTCTAGACCGTCAGATATTCTTTTTTCTCTTTCCTGCATGACAGCTAATATTTGTGGGTATACGTATTTCATACATATAACTACAAAAATTATAAATACTATTGCTTGGGCAAGTAAGGTTGCGTTTATATTCATATTAAGTCTTCTGTTTTTCTACAGCGCAAAAAGCATGTACATTCCAAGACCAACACCGATCATAGGAACCGCATCAGTTAGACCCATCATAAGAAAGAATCTACCTTGGAGGAATGGGGCTAGCTCTGGCTGCCTTGCAATTCCTTCAATAAATTTACTACCTAAGATGCCCACACCAATCCCAGCACCAATTGCTGAAAGACCCATTGTGATACCTGCTGCTAAAATACTATATTCCATTTTTTTCTCCTATATTTTGAGGATTAATGTTCCTCTGTTTCATGTGCCATTGCCAAATAAGCAATAGTCAAAGCCATAAAAATAAATGCCTGCAGTGCCACAATTAAAATGTGGAACAGCGCCCAAACCAAATGCAAGCCTATACCTAACATGCCTATTAAAACACTGTTAAAGAACAGCATTAAAGCTATTAGGATAAATATCATCTCACCTGCGTAAAGGTTTCCAAAAAGTCTTAAGCCAAGTGATATTGGTTTAGCTATAAAATTAACCATCTCAAGAACAAAATTTACAGGCATTAACCATTTACCAAAAGGGTGAAGGGTTAACTCTGCAACAAATGCTTTAAGCCCTTTTATTTTAATACTGTAATAAATTGTTAAAACAAATATTGCTAATGCCATACCAAGGGTGACATTTGGATCTGTTGTTGGAACAACTTTGAAGTATTCTATACCTAAATATTTGGCGAGCTCTGGGATAAAATCTACCGGGATTAAATCCATTAAATTCATAAATAATATCCAGACAAAAACTGTCAGGGCCAGTGGCGCTATTAGTTTGTTGTTTGTAGCTCCGAAAAGAGATTGAACGTTGTCATCAACAAACTCAATACACATTTCAACAAAGTTTTGAAGGCCTGAGGGTGTGTCTGAGTTTGTTGGTATTGCCCATTTAAACAACCCAAGAAAAAGAGCTCCTAGAAAAATAGACCAACCAATTGAATCTACGTTAAAGGCCCAAAAACCCATGTCGGCGGCTTCTGTTGCGCCGTGGGCAAATGTCCATGTATCTGCAGGAATGATAGTGGGCATATCCCAAACCTGGCTTTCTTTATTGCAATGCCAAACCTCGGATTCATATGGAAGTTTGCCATATGTTAAGTTTGTAAGATGGTGTTGTATATAACCGTTTGTGGTTAGCTCTGGCTCTGAACAGGCAGCCCCAACAACGTGATCTATCCCTTTGGCAGCCATTAGGCTTCTTTTGCCTCAAGAGCTGGGCTTAAAAAAACATTAACCCCAATAAAAATCATCATTGAATAGAAGTAAATTGATGTGAGATTAATGGCTGCATAAGCTGTAAAAATTATAAACAAAGCCCATTTAACAGACCAGCTGTAAAAGACATATGATGCAGCGCTTGAAATCTTTTTTCCAATAAGAAAAAAGAGTGTTAAGGCTGTTGTGTAGGCTATGGTTATGGCTAACAAATTTATGTCTATATAAAGGCAAACAAACACAATAGTGATTAAGGCTGCTATTGTTGGTTTTTTTACCAGGTTAAATTTCACTTTTTATTTAAATAATTCGGCGCAATTATAAAAATATATCGCTTTTTAAACAAGGTGTTTTGGGTTTTATTTTCAAATAGTTGTTTTACTTGTTTTTACTTAAAATTTTTGAAATTATCGTCTCCAACTCATCTGATGTTTTATATGAAATTTGGAGGTTGCCTTTTTGTTTTGTTTTTGCCTCAACGGTTATTTGGTGTCCAAAAGCCTCGGACATTTCTTGCTCTATTAAAATGACATCTGTCTGTTTTTGTTTTTTTGTTGTTTTTTGTTGTTTTTTGTTTTTGGTGGACTCGCTTAAGTCTTTTACTGTTAATTTGTTTTTGACAATATTCTCTGCTGCCTTTTCTGCTTCATTAGGCTCCATTGAGGCTAAGAGTTTTGCGTGTCCTTTTTCTATTTTTCCTGCAGAAAGCATATCTAAGACATTTTGTGGCAATGATAAAATTCTAATTGAGTTGGCTATGCTGCTCCTTGCTTTTCCGGTTGAAGTTGCAACTTCATCTTGAGTAAGCCCAAACTCCCTTTTGAGCCTATCGTAACCCCTTGCCTCCTCAACAGCATTCAGGTCCTCCCTTTGGAGGTTTTCTATCAACGCTGATTCAAGGGCGTCCTGGTCTTCTTTTTGCTCAACCAAGCATGGGATGGTTTCTAGGCCTGCCTGAAGAGAGGCTCTCATTCTTCTCTCTCCGGCTATAACCTCGAATTTGTTAAGCCCAAGCTCTCTTACTAGTATGGGTGATATAACCCCATGTTTTTTTATTGAGTCTGTTAGCTCTTGGAGAGACTCCTCATTAAAAATTTCTCTTGGTTGAAATCTTCCTGCGTTTATTTGAGATAAATTTACATCTTGGATTGTTCGCCTTGCTTTACCACCAGACCCAAGAAGGGCGTCTAGGCCCCTGTTTAATGTTTTTTTGTTGTCAGACATTTTCTATTTTCCTTATAAGCTCGCCTGCAAGTGCGAGGTAGGCTTTTGCGCCATAAGAGCTAGGCATGTATCTTACACCAGACTGATTATGGCTTGGCGCCTCTGCCAATTTTATATTTCTTGGAATCAGTGTATTGAAAACAAGGCTGGGGAAATGTTTTTCTAATTCATTAGACACATCTTTTGCCAGGTTGTTTCTAAGGTCTACCATTGTTCTTATTATTCCCACAACTCTATTTTGAGACAGGTTGTTGTCTGATATGGTTCTGATAGTTTGCATTAGCCCAGTAACACCTTCAAGGGAGTAATATTCACATTGAAGGGGAATTAGGGTTCCAGAGGCGGCCATTAGAGCTTCGATTGTGAGCTGGTTGAGTGTTGGTGGGGTGTCTATAATGGTGTAATCATAGGGCTCGCCTATTTCTTGTATAACCTTGGAAAGATATTTTTGTTTATCTTCGTCTCTTATGGCTATATCGAGAGCTATTAGATCTTGTGACCCTGGGATGATTTCATATCCGTCTGGTGATTTATAAACACATTCTTTTGGGTTTAGGTTGTTAAAAAATGGTTCGCACAAGGTGTTGGGTGTTTGAATGTTAAGGCCGGCTGCGGTTGTGGCGTTGCCCTGGGGGTCAAGGTCAATGAGTAACACTTTTCTTTTTGTCGCTGCGAGACTTGCTGCAAGATTGACCGCTGTTGTTGTTTTGCCAACTCCGCCTTTTTGATTGGCTATTGCTATTACTTTATTCATTTATTGTTATTTTTACAAAATGTCTTTCTTTCCCCTCTTTGCTTTGATTGATTATTTCATAATTAAATTTGTTTGTGTTCAGCTCTGTTAGCTCTTCTTCTATTTTTGCTTTTGTGCCTTTAAATAAAATATATTTTGTATGTTGTTTTGTGTTGTTGTTGGTTAGGTTTATTATTTTTCCAGTTGTTGCAAATGCTCGAGCGGTTATAAGGTCGTATTGTCCAAGGGTGTTGTTTTTTTCAAGTCTTTGATTGAGTATATTTACGTTTTTTAACCCCAGGTCGTGTTGTGCTTGTTTTAGAAAATAACATTTTTTTCTATTGCTCTCTACAAGGTCTATGTTGTTGTTTGGGTTTGTTATTCCTATTACAAGCCCGGGAAAGCCTCCACCAGAACCAATGTCTAATATCTTGTCGCCCTGTTTTATGTGTTTGTTTATTTCAAGGCACTCGATTATGTCTTTGTTGTATACCTCGTCTTCGTTTTGTCTTTGGTAGATGTTATGGGTTTGATTAAACTCGAAGCTTTTTGCAACAAGGAGCTTTAACATCTCTTGCTCGTCTTTGGGTTTATGCATTGATTTTTTCGAGCTCTTGTCTTTTCATGGTTACCAAAATAATGTTTATTGCCGCGGGGGTTACCCCTTCGATTCTAGATGCTGATCCAATGGTGTCAGGTTTTGTTTTGTCTAGTTTCTCTTTTACCTCATTAGAAAGACCGCTTATGTTTTGATAAGAAAGTGTTTTTGGTATTTTTTTTGAGTTTTGTTTTTTGTTCTTCTCAACCTCTCTTTTCTGTTTCTCTATATATCCCGCGTACCTTACCTCTGTACATGCTCTTTTGTAATCATCTGTGTTGCTGTTGCTTGTTTTAAAAAGTTTCTCTAAGTTAACATCTGGTCTGGTCAATAGGCTGTGAATGCTTCTTTTTTCCTTCAGTTTTACTTGGTCGTTGTCTGTGTTAATAAAGCTTGTTGTTTTTTCCTTTTTAAGTGTTTCCAAGAATTTTTCATATTTTTCTTCTTTTTTTAGAAAACTATCCATTCTTTTTTGTGAAACAAGTTTGTTGGAGTGAGCATGTTTTAAAAGCCTTTGTTCTGCGTTGTCTTGAGACAATAATAGTCTGTGCTCGGCTCTGCTTGTAAACATTCTATAAGGCTCGGTGATGCCGTGTGTTGTAAGGTCGTCAACAAGGACGCCCATATAAGCCTCGCTCCTGTCTAAAACTAACTCTTTTTTATTTTGTATTTCATTTGAGGCGTTGATGCCTGCAAGGAGGCCCTGTGCTGCTGCTTCTTCATAACCTGTTGTTCCATTTATTTGACCGGCCAGATAAAGACCTTTGATAAATTTAGTTTCGAGTGTTTGATGAAGAGATCTTGGGTCAATAAAATCATATTCAACTGCATACCCGTATTCTGTTATGACCGAATCTTCCATTCCGCTTATTGTTCTAATAAAACTATCTTGTATGTTTTGAGGTAGGCTTGTTGATATTCCGTTAGGGTAAACCAGGTCAACCCCGATCCCCTCTGGCTCTATAAATATTTGGTGGCTCTCTTTGTTCGCAAATTTGAAAATTTTATCCTCTATAGATGGGCAATACCTTGGTCCTATTCCTGTTATGTTGCCTGAATACATTGCTGATTTTTCGATATTTCTATTAATTATTTCGTGTGTCGTTGAGTTGGTTCTTGTTATATAGCAAGGGAGTTGCTCAACATGCTCCGGTTTGTTTTCCGTTAAGGTCATCCATGGTGTGGGAGCTTCCCCGGGTTGGGGCTCCATCACGCTCAAGTCTAAACTAGACATTTTTATTCTGGCTGGAGTTCCTGTTTTAAGTCTCCCCATAGGAAGTTTTAAGTCATAAAGTTTTTTAGAAAGCGGTATGGATGATTTGTCTCCTATTCTCCCGCCCTTGATAGACTCTGCTCCTGTATACATCACTCCATTAAGAAAAGTTCCGGTAGTAAGGACCACTTTGTTTGCATATATTTCCCCACCAGACGTTACAACTCCTCTAGTGCTGTTTTTTTCAGAAATTATGTCTAAAACTTCTTCTTGAAAGATTTTTATTGATGTTTTGTTTAATTCAAGTTGAACTGCTTCTTTGTAAAGCTTTCTATCACATTGAACTCTGAGGGCTTGCACTGCGTACCCCTTTCTTGTGTTTAATGTTCTATATTGAATACCCGATGCGTCTGTGGCTAAGGGCATAATCCCACCAAGAGCGTCAATCTCTCTCACAATATGCGACTTTCCTAAACCACCAATGGCTGGGTTGCATGACATCTGGCCTATTTTATCTTTATCAAAAGTGACAAGTGCGCAAGAAAGCCCAGAACGATAAACAGCATGCGCAGCTTCTACACCAGCATGCCCGCCACCAACAACAATTACATCAAATGTTTTCATAAGTTATTAAATACAATAGTATCTGGATTATATACTTTTAGTTATTTCTATAAGAGGTTTATTTTTATGTTAATAACTTTATTTATTGCTTTTAAACCAAGTGTTTCCAGTTTGTATAAACATGTTTGTATGCATGTTAGTACGCTATGCTTTTACCCAAGAACAACTTGTGGATATAAAAAAACACCCTAAAATATATACAAGTTTTTCACAGCAAACAAACACTTCTTAGGGTTAGTTATTATTATTAATTATCTTGAACAACATACGCGCGCTACTTTCCAATACAAAAATTACTAAAAATATCCCCCAGAACATCATCAGAAGACTTTACACCCACCAAATCATCAAGATACCCTCTGGATATTTTTAATTCCTCTGCCGCTATTTCCATGTCACGTTTAGACTTCAAAACATCAACGCTGTTTTCAATGCTCTTAATGGAAAGATTAAATAGTTTTATGTGTCTATCCCTTACCATGTAGACAGAATCATCACCAACCAGGCCTCCAAGATTTTTGGTTATTGCTTCTTTTAAACCATCAAAACCCTCACCCGTTTTAGCCGACACATGACAATCAAAAACGCCTTTAACAGACTTGCCTAAATCTGTTTTATTTAAAACCGAGATAAAAACCTTACCCCTGAGAGCGTCCGACAAACCATCTAAAACAGAAAGATCATCATTTTCAAAAACACCAATAACAACATCAGAGTTTTTAATACTATCAATAGTAAAATCAATACCTCGAGACTCTATTTCATCAGATGTTTTTCTTATACCAGCGCTATCAATAACGGAGAAAGATAGGTCGTTGTAAAAAACCTCAGACTCTATAAGGTCTCGTGTTGTACCAGCAACCTCAGATACTAGAGCTCGCTCAAAACCCAAAAGCCTATTGAAAACCGAAGATTTGCCGGAATTAGGAGGACCAACAAAAACCACTGATTTTTTAGAACCAAGCTCTTTTTTATTAAAACATCCGTCTACAAAGTTTTTAAAATCAACAACAAGCTCTTCCAAATCCTCCACAAGACCCTGGTCAAGAAATGCTTCTCCCTCGTCTGAGAAATCAATCTCACCCTCTACTCGCATCCTCGCACTATCAATTTTTTTTGATATTTCATGTATTTTTTTTGTAAAAGCCCCTGACAACGATTGTGATGCAAGCAAGACCTCAGACCTTGAAGAGCTTTCAATCACATCAAGCACTGACTCAGACTGGTTTAAGGTTATTTTGTTGTTAAGGTAGGCTCTTTTGGTGAACTCCCCGGGCCCAGCCTCCTCAAAACCCACCGACCGAAGGGCGTCTATGATCAACGACATTACCCCCAAACCACCATGGCCATATATTTCGAAAGAATCTTCACCTGTATAACTTTTAGGCCCCTTAAAAGATATCAAACCAACATTATCAATAACTTCTTTTTTTAAAGAAATGTCCCTAACACAAAAAAAACCATACTCTTTAGGAGGAGACCCGAAAAGAACCGGTATCTGATCTAAACAACCCTCTCCGGAAACCCTAAAAACACAAATAGCAGACTTTGCTGGCGGGGTTGCTAAAGCATAAACAACAGACATTACAAACTAAAACCTAAGTATTGCCACCAAACTTTGCGTACAAATATTTTTGTTGAACAAGGGACATCCCACTATTAACAACAGAATATAGCGCCAAAGATGAAGGGAATATTACAAAAAATATTGAAATCATTACAGGCATTGCTTTCATCACCTGTGCTTGTGTTGGGTCCATATTGGGTGGTTGCGGGTTTAGTTTTTGGGTAAAAACCATTATCAGACCAAACATCACAGGAAGAATGAAAAGTGGATCTGGCGCAGAAAGATCAGAAAGCCAGAAAAAAGAAGCATGTCTTAGCTCAACCATCTCCCTAAGACCAAAAAAGAATGCTATAAAAAACGGCATTTGAGCGAAAATTGGCAAACACCCACCCATAGGATTAACACCATGCTTTTTGTATAACGACATCATTTCTACGCCAAGCTTTTGCCTGTCATTTGCATATCTTTCTTGGATTTCTTTCATTTCAGGTTGAACCCTTCTAAGCCCAGCCATAGATTTAAAACCAGCGCCAGTAACCGGCCAAAGAACAAGCTTTAATATTAAAGTGATGATAACCACAGACCAACCCCAACTCCCTACAACACTGTAAATTTTATCCAACAACCAAATCATTGGTTGAGAGATAAACCAAAACCAACCCATCTCAATGGTCTGCTCTAAATTATTTGCTCTTACCACCAAATCTTTTCTAATTTTTGGGCCCACAAACAAAGTGTGTGTATGACCTGTCAAAGCTTTAGACGAAAAATCATCTGGTTGAACCACATAACCCATTTTATATAAACCACCTTTGTTATTTCCATCAACATGGTAGTTGTATATAAAATCATTTGACCCGAGCAAGGCGGCTAAAAAGTATTTTTGTGTAAAACCAACCCAACCACCACCAGAGGTAACAGAAAGCGGCGCCTCCACCTTTCTTAGGCGCTCAGCCTCATAAGGGTCTTGCGACGTGCTAATAACATATGCTTCATAAGAGCTTCTATTTATCATGCCGCCACTTGCGAAGTCAAAATTCATATCCAGCGATTTCGCATCAGACCTATAAAGAGAAGCATACGGCTTACCCTCAACACCATTGGGAGAAGAGTCAGTTATTAAAACCTCATATGGAAGATCAGAAAAAACAATTTCTTTTGTAGCAAGGCCATCATCAGAAACCAACAAAACACCATTATTTATATAGTTTTGAAAGCTATAGTTTTTCTGGGACCCGGTAAAACCAGACTTAAAATAGTATTTGAAACCACTTAGGGCATCACTTCCAAATATTCTTACCCCTAAAGAACCCTCAACCTTTTGTACAAGGTGCTCCTTAGAACGCGCCTCAACAATAGACCCATCACTTGTTTTTATCACAAGCCTTAACAAATCATTTTCTAAATAAACAAAATCGCCGCCATTTAAGTCAAGTTGTTTTGCAGCCTCAACCTTCATCAATTCAACCTCTCTGTCAGCAGAAATAACCCTCTGCTCAGACGAGTATTGATAAAACAAAGCCAATGCAAACACAAAAATAAACGCTATATATAGTTGTCTAATGTTCATTATTTTTTTACCTATTGTTGGTTGTGAGATTTTACAGCCTTAATGACTTCAATTGAAGCTTCTTTATAATCAAGGTTTAAAAACGATTCATACACTAAGAACAAAAAACCACCAGACAAAGGAATAAGATCATTTACCCTTAAAATTTCTTTTATTCTTCTTTTGATTTTATTCCGCAAGACAGCAGTCCTAAATATTTTTTTTGGAACAGCTATTTTTACAGAGTTTGGAGTATCCTTAAGAAAAAAGGATCTAAAATTTTTTGATGTATAAAAGTGCCGTGGAAGCCTTTTTTTGTGTGACAAAACCTAGGCAGTTAAAACTTTTCTACCCTTCTTCCTTCTATTTGAAAGCACAGCTCTACCAGCCTTTGTAGCCATTCTTGCTCTAAACCCATGCGTACGTTTTCTTTTTAGTGTGCTTGGTTGAAATGTTCTCTTCATAATATTACTCAAAAAAATTGGAGTGCATTATAGCCCAATAAATCTAACTTTACATAAAATTTTTAAAAAACATAACACCCAAACTTAATAACAAGTTATCCACAAGAAATTCATGGGCTTATCCTGTAGATATCTTGTTAGTTTTTTTATAGACTAGATGATCACATAATGGGGAGATTGATTTGGATTTTTGGAATAAGTGCACAGAGAAGCTTGAAAACAGGCTTACCCAGGAAGATTTTAACACATGGATAAGACCGCTCAAAGGTAGTCTTGTTGATAACACATTGGAGTTAGTTGCTCCTAATGACTTCATATTAAACTATGTCGAAAAAAACCTATCAACAGAAATAACAGGTCTTGTTAAACAACAATCAAAAAAAGACATAAGTCTTGTTTTTAAAACCCTTACTAAGGAAACTTTTGTCGATAAATATAAAAAAAATAATCAAAATGACAATTCTAAACTTGTACAATCATATGTTTTTGATTCTTTTGTTGAGGGAAAGTCCAACCATCTTGCGTTAGCAGCAGCAAAACAGGTTGCCTCAAACCCCAAAGGTGACTACAACCCATTATTTATATATGGTGGTGTTGGTTTGGGCAAAACACACCTTATGCATGCGGTTGGCAATGAAATTCTTCAAAACAGTCCTGATAAAAGGATTGTTTATGTGCATTCGGAAAAATTCGTTTCAGATATGGTTAAAGCCCTTCAGTTGGGTGCAATGAATGAATTTAAATCATTTTACAGAAATGCTGATGCCCTTTTAATTGATGATATTCAATTCTTTGCAGGAAAAGAACAATCTCAGGAAGAGTTTTTTCACACATTTAATGCTCTTTTAGATAGAAACAACCAAATGATTTTAACTTGTGACAAATACCCAAAAGAGATCGACGGACTCGAGGAAAGACTTAAATCAAGGCTTGGCTGGGGACTTCCTGTTGTTATTGATCCGCCTGAGCTAGAAACCAGAGCCGCAGTGTTACTAAGCAAAGCATCGTCAATGGGTGTAGAGCTTCCAAATGATTGCGCTATATACATAGCTCAAAGGATTAGATCAAACATTAGGGAGTTAGAAGGCGCTCTCAAAAGAGTGGCAGCAAATTCTCGTTTTACAAACCAACCCATAGACCTTTCCCTCGTTAAAGACGCTCTTAAAGACCTTTTTGTAATTTCTGCAAAAATGGTAAGCATAGAAAATATTCAAAAGACAGTCTCTGAGTATTACAATATTAAACTTTCCGACCTTCTTTCAAAAAGAAGAAGCAGGTCAATCACAAGACCAAGACAGCTAGCTATGGCATTAACCAAAGAACTTACCAATCACAGCCTTCCAGAAATAGGCGAGGCTTTTAATGGCAGAGATCACACCACTGTTTTACATGCTTGTAAAAAAATAGCAGAACTTAGAAAAGAGAACCCGTCTCAAGAAGAAGATTACAGAAACCTAACCAGAGCACTAACCAATTAAATACCATGGATTTTTATATAACCAAAGAAGAGGTTGTAAAGGCCTTAAACACAACCCTTGGAGTTGTTGAGAAGAGACAAACACTACCAATCTTAGCCAATGTTCTTTTTGATGTTGATGAAACAAAGTTAAAACTAACAGCCACAGACCTTGAGTCTGAGATCTCAACGATATCTACTATTTCTAATTTTAAAAGCGGGGGCAGGGTTACAGCACCTGCAAAAAAACTAAGCGAATTATGTAGATTGTTTTCAGACCTTGCCGAAATTCATTTCTACCTTGATGGCGATAATCTAAAAATTGAAACTTCTTCTGGAAAATACAATCTAGCAACTCTTCCGAGTGAAGACTTTCCTGTTTTTGACCAAGAGGAAATGGGTGCACCAGTCAGCATTAAACCCCAAAGCTTAAAATCAATAATCAACAAAACTTCATTTGCAATGGGAAACCAGGATTGGAGACATTATTTAAACGGCTTGTTTTTAACTATAGATAACACATCTATAACATCTGTTGCGACAGACGCACACAGGCTTGCATTATCAACACAAAACATTAATGAAAGTATAGAAAGCACAATAACAGGCATAATCCCAAGAAAGTCAATTAATGAAATAGCTAAACTGTTAAACGATGAGAGTGAGAATATTACCCTTAATCTAGGACCCAGTTCTGTTAATATAAGCGCCTCAGGCACAACCTTTGCAAGCAAATTAATTGAAGGAAAATTTCCAGATTATGAACAGGTCATCCCCTCTGGTGAAAGCAGCACATTGATAGTTGACAAAAAAAGTCTTTCAGAAAGCTTAAGCAGAGTAAGCGTATTATCTAGTGAAAAATATCGAGGCATAAGGCTTGTTGTGGAGTCTGGCTCCATAAATATATCAGCCAACAACCCAGAACAAGAACAGGGCGAAGAGAAACTATCCTGTGATTATAGTGGTGAAAAAATAGATATTGCATTTAATGTTAATTATCTCCAAGAAATACTTTCTTCTATTGATGAGAGCAATGCGGAAATACATTTTTTTGGATCTGATAAAAGTTGTCTTATTACATGTCCTGGAACAGATAGCTATAAATACGTTGTAATGCCGCTTCTTATCTAGTGCCTGTCTCAAACATTACACTTAATAATTTTAGGTGTTTCAGTAGACTAGAGCTTAACCTTTCCCCTAGGGTAAATTTCTTTTATGGGAAAAACGGTTCTGGTAAAACTTCTATTCTTGAAGCTATCTATATGTGCTCAAGCGGCAAGTCCTTTAAAAGCTCCAACATAGCAGCTTTGGTAAAACAAAACGCAGGCGGTTTTAAAATTAACTCCTATGATAACTTAACAGGCCATGTGTTAGATTTAAAAAAAGAGCTAAATAAATCAATTGAGATAATGGTTAATAATAAAAAAATACCAATATCTGAGCTTATAAGACAGAGACCAGCAACAGCAATACACAACCAAACCTTTTCATTTGCTGACGCATCTCCGGATTTTAGAAGAAAACTAATGGATAGGGCTATATTTGTTTCAGACAAAGAATTTTCGCAAATATGGTTTTCATTTTACAGATGCTTAAAACAACGCAATGCTCTTTTAAAACAAAATAGCAGTCAAACAAATGCATGGGACGAAAGATTAATCACTTTTGGAGATAAGCTAACATCTATTAGAGAAAATTTTCACCTAAACACACTTAAAGAGCTTTCATACCTAATAAATAAAATTAATACAAAAGAACAAGTCGACTACCTTAATAATATTGAAATAAGCTTTAGAAAAGGGTGGGATGATAAGTCAAAACTAGAAGATATAATAAACGATAACAAACCTATAGATCTTTTAAGGAGAACAACAACAAAAGGCCCTCATAAAGCAGACATTAAATTTTCTATAAATAACATAGACGCAAAACAAATTTTATCGAGAGGAGAGCAAAAACTTTTTTCAATTCTATGGTGTTGTGCTCAGCATAGAGTGCTAAAAAACACACATAAGCTTGAACCTGTTTTAATTATTGATGATATTAAATCAGAGTTAGATAAAACACTAATGAGTGTTTTTATAAACATGCTTGAACATATAGAAAATCAAGTTATTTTTTCCTGTATAGATGATGAATTTAGTAGTAAAATAAATACTAAATTTGAGGATTTTAAAAAGTTCCACGTGGAACAATTACATCAATAAAACATGCCAAAAAAAACAGAAGAAGCAAAATATGATTCATCTAACATCCAAGTTCTTAAAGGGCTTGAAGCAGTTAAAAAAAGACCAGGGATGTATATCGGAGACACAGATGATGGCTCAGGCCTTCATCATATGGTATTTGAGGTTTTAGATAACTGTATTGATGAGGCTATGGCGGGCCACTGCTCAGATATAAATGTAATTATTAATAAGGATGAATCTGTAACGGTTAAAGACAATGGCAGAGGCGTTCCAGTAGATGTACATAAAGATGAAGGCATATCAGCAGCGGAGCTTATCTTAACAACTCTTCATTCAGGTGGTAAGTTTGATGATAATAGCTACAAAGTATCTGGAGGCCTCCATGGCGTAGGCGTTTCCGTTGTTAATGCTCTTTCAGATAGATTAATTCTTAGGGTATGTAGAGACGGTGGGGAGTATTTTCAAGAATATAAACATGGGACACCCCTTGCTAAATTAAAAAAACTAGGATCATCCAAAGAAACAGGAACAGAAATAACGTTTTACCCTTCAAGCACAACCTTTTCGTCAGTTATTTTTGAATTAGATAGAATATATAAAAGAATACAAGAGCTATCCTTTTTAAATGCAGGAGTATCAATTAATGTTACAGACGAAAGAACAGGCAAATCTAAAAAATTTAAAAACAGCGGCGGACTATCGAGCTATGTTGCCCATCTTAAAGGCACAAAAAAACATGTAACTGAAATTTTCGAGTGTTCCGCAACAGAGAATGATGTTGGTGTTGAGATAGCACTTCAATGGACTGACGCTTATACAGAAAATGTATTATGTTATACAAACAACATTCCCCAAAAAGATGGCGGAACCCACCTAGCTGGGTTTAGAGGAAGCCTTACCAGGGTTCTTAAGGCGTTTATTAAAAAGGAAAATGCTAAAAAAACTCCAACAGATCTTCTTGGTGAAGATGTAAGGGAGGGAATCGTTGCTATTGTTTCTGTAAAAGTTCCAGATCCAAAATTTTCATCACAAACCAAAGAAAAGTTAGTTTCTTCAGAGGTAGAAAGCGTAGTAAGCACAGTGTTTAGTAAGCATTTTAATGAGTATTTATTAGAAAACCCAAAAGATGCAGCAGGTATATATTCAAAAGTAGCAGAAGCTGCATTGGCTAGAGAAGCCGCAAGAAAAGCTAGAGAAATGACAAGAAGAAAGGGTGTTCTTGAGATAGCTGGATTGCCTGGTAAGCTAGCTGATTGCCAAGAGAAAGACCCAACCCTCTCAGAAATTTATATTGTTGAGGGAGATTCTGCTGGGGGCTCAGCCAAGCAAGGTAGAAATAGAAAAAACCAGGCCATCCTTCCTCTTAAAGGAAAAATTATTAATGTTGAGAAAGCTAGAATTGATAAAGTTTTAGGCTCACAAGAGGTAGGAACTTTAATAAAGGCGCTTGGATGCGGAATTGGAAAAGATGACTTTGATATAGATAAGCTCAGATATCACAGAATTATTATAATGACTGATGCAGATGTTGACGGCTCTCACATTAGAACTTTATTGTTAACATTTTTCTATAGGCAAATGTTTGACATAGTAGAGAGAGGCCATATATATATTGCACTTCCTCCTTTGTACAAAATAACCAAAGGTAAAGAGTATGTTTACGCCTCAGATGAGGATCAAAAAGAAGCTGCAGTTAAGGAGTTCTCAAAAAATGGCGGAAGGGGTTTAGAGGTTCAGAGATATAAAGGTCTTGGAGAAATGAATCCCGAGCAGCTCTGGACGACAACAATGGATCCAGATGAAAGAAGGATGCAACAAGTAACCATCAATGACGTTCAGGATGCTAATTCTTCGTTTGAGGTTCTTATGGGTGATGATGTTGAGCCAAGGCGTGCTTTTATAGACGAGAACGCACTAACTGTAACCGATTTAGATATTTAGTTTTTATACATATTTAGCTATGTATAAATAAATTAAGTTTAAGAAATTTTACGTATTAAAAAGCTTTCTAAGTCGCTTATTGCAACTCTTTCTTGTTTCATAGTATCTCTATCTCTTACAGTTACAGAGGCATCTTCAAGGCTTTCAAAATCTACTGTTATACATACAGGAGTTCCAATTTCATCATGGCGCCTATATCCTTTTCCTATATTTCCAGTATTTTCAAGCAATATTCTGCCAACATTAAGTTTTTGCAATTTATTTTTGATTTCTGATGAAAGGCCAACTATTTCCTGATTATTTTTCTTTAACGGAATAACAGCCGCCTTAATTGGCGAAAGGTGAGGTTTTAGACTTAAAACTGTCCGCTCTTTTCCCCCATCAAGAGTCTCAATGTTGTATGCTTCATTTAATATCGCCAAAACACCCCTATCCACACCCGCTGAAGGCTCAATAACAAATGGAACAACCCATTTATTAGTTTTTAAATCTTGTATGGCTAGCTTTGAGTTTGAACTTTTATTCTCCATAACACTTGCAACTAAATTTAAATCTTTTTGATTTTTTGTATGAGACCCTAGATCAAAATCTGTTCTATTTGCTATACCCTCAAGCTCTTCAAGTCCATGGGGGAACTCATACATCAAATCAACAGTTCTTTTTGAATAATGAGCTAACTCATCATCTGGTACTTCATATAGCTTTACTTTAGACCGCGACAGACCTTGTTTTTCCCACCAATCCAATCTTTTTTCTACCCATGAGTTATGACATTCCTCATCTTCTCCAGGCATAACAAAATATTCTAATTCCATTTGTTCAAACTCTCTAACCCTAAAAATAAAATTTCTAGGAGTAATTTCATTCCTGAAAGCTTTTCCAATTTGAGCGATACCAAAAGGCAGGGATTTAGCGGATGAATCCACTACATTTTTAAAGTTAGTAAAAATTTGTTGAGCAGTTTCAGGCCTGAGATATGCAAAAGAATCCTCACTCTCAACTGGCCCAACATTTGTTTTAAACATTAAATTAAACGGCCTTGGGTCTGTGAGATCAGTAGATCCACACGACAGGCACTTATTATCTGGTAGCTGATCAGCACGCCACCTTGATTGACATTTTTTACAATCAACCATAGGATCTGAAAATGTGCTTTCATGCCCAGAATGCTTTAAAACAAGAGGGTTTGTTAAAATTGAGGCATCTAAGCCTTCAATATTGTCATTTTCATAGACCATTGAAGACCACCAAGCGCTCTTAATATTATTTTTAAGCTCAACACCTAAAGGGCCGTAGTCATAACTACCCTGAAGACCGCCATATATCTCATTAGATTGAAAAATAAAGCCTCTGCGCTTGCAAAGCGCAACTAACTCATCCATTGTTTTAGCTGTCAAAACAAATCTCCCCTTTTAAAAAGCAACTTTTGTCGTTTTTTACAGTTTTTGGTATCTAACACCATGCTAACAAGAACATGCGTCAATTTACCGTTAGATTAAATTATATAATAGTATTAACATTATAAACTGCAATGAAAATATTATTTACCTTTTTATCTATTATCCCTAAAAGCATATATAGGCTTTGTATTAGAGCTTACCTATTCACAGGTCTTCATACGTTTACAAAGTCTTATAAGGTGACCTTGTCTAATATTAAAATAGTAAGACCTTTGTTTACTGAAGCTGAGGCAATAAAGGAGTCAAGAATAAGTTACTTTGAGTCTCTGCTTAGTATTTATGAAACATTTTATTCTTGGTCCAGAAACCCAGCTACTATTAATAATAATGTTTTAGTTGTAAAAAATAACTTTATTCTCCAGAAATATATACAAAACCAAAATGGTTTAGTTATTGTTGCTATACATAATAGAAGTGTCGATATGTTGCTTTCATGGATAAACTCACAAACAAAAACAGTTTCGCTATATAAAAAAATTAAATTAAAGGCCTTGGATAAATATGTTCGCAAAATCAGAGAAAATAAAATAAATAAAACATTTGAAACATCGGTAGCCGGCGTTAAAAAAATATTTAAATCTCTTAAAAACAACGAAGTCATAGCCATTGCATCTGACCAAGTTCCGGCTAGAGGTCATGGTGAGTATGTAGAGTTTTTTGGAAGGATGGCATACACCACAACTCTCGTGCCGAGGCTTGCTTACAAGACAAAAAAACCAGTTATATTTTGTTGTCTTAACTCAGCAGGCAATTCAGATTATTTATCAATAAATATAGAGCCATCTCATCAATCCCTATTTGACCAAAGTGAGTGCCTACTATCAATGAATAGATCTATTGAAAGGCTAATTAATAATAGAATTAGTGATTATTCGTGGGAGTATAAAAGGTTTCGAAGGCCAATGAGCGGAGAAATAGATCCCTATAAAGACTGATTTATTTATCCCAAAAAACAGTTGTAAATAGTACCAACAAAGTAAATATTTCAAGCCTACCTAATATCATAGCAAAGGCTAAAACACCCTTGCCAAAATCTGGAACTGAGCTGTATGTTTCTGATACCGAGCCAAGGCCTGGACCTAAATTATTTAAACATGCGCCAATTGCTGAAAACGCACTTTCAAAATCCATACCAGTTGCTAACAATGATAATAATAAAAGCATAAATGAAATAATATATATTGAAAAAAAGCCCCATACTGATTCAGCAACTTTATCATCCACAGCCTTTGACCCAATCTTTAATGACACAACAGCATTAGGGTGAACCAATCTCATTATATTTATTTTTGCGTGGTTGATCATAATAAGAACTCTCCATGACTTTATGCCTCCACCAACCGAGCCAGAACATGCTCCTATAAATGCGCCAACTAAAAAAAGAAATGTAATAACTGTTGGCCACGATGAGTAATCTGTACTCACAAAGCCAGTTGTTGTGACTATCGATACAGACTGAAACAAAATTTGTCTTATAGACGCACCATCAAACCCTAATAGATAGCAAAATATAATCGAAAGAATAAATATTAAAAGCAAGATAGAGACAAAAAACCTCAACTCGGCATCCTGGAAGTACTTTAAAGGTTTTCTTTTATATATTGCAAAATAATGCAAGGCATAACTAAATGCAGATAGAAGCATAAAGACTATACAAATAAGCTCAATAGATAAGCTATTAAAGAAACCTATGCTCTCATCATGAGTTGAAAAACCTCCAATAGATACAGTGCTTAAGCTATGAGAGATAGCGTCAAAGGCACTCATTCCAGCTAGATAATACAGAGCGGCACAAGCAATCGTTAATGTTAAGTAGATTAACCATAAGGCCTGAGCAGTTTCCTTTATCCTTGGGGTAAGCTTTTGATCATTTAAAGCGCCTGGAATTTCTGTCTTAAATAGCTGTCCGCCGCCAATTCCCAAAAGAGGCATAACGGCTATTGCTAAAACAATAAGACCCATACCACCCATCCACTGCAACATTTGTCTATAAAACAAGATAGATTCTGGCAATGAATCTAAGCCAGATATAACCGTTGCACCCGTCGTTGTTATTCCAGACATTGATTCAAAAAAAGAATCAATAAATGACATGCCTGATAATACAAACGGCATAGACCCAACTAATGAAAGAACAACCCAGAAGAGGGTTATTATGATGAAGCCATCTTTTATCCCCATCTCTTCTTTGCTATTTCGAGTTATTGACCAAGCCAAAAGCGCAGGAGCAAAGGCTGCAATAAGGGTTGTTAAGAAAATATGCCCAACACCATCTTGAAAGAGAAATGAGATAGCTAATGGTGCCAGCAAAGATATGCTAAACAACATTACCAGAACACTAAAAAGGTTAATAATAGGTTTAAAAGCCATTATCCTTCTTTAAACAACCTCTCAACCTCTTTTAGAGTATTTTTATCTTCTAAAAAGACAATTAAATGATCGCTCAGAGAAAGATTTACATCTTTGCTGGGCATTATTACCTGCCCATGTCTTACAATTGCTGCAATAGAGGCTCCCTCAGGCAAAGGGATCATATCAATAGACGATCCAAACAAGTGAGATGTATGTTCGTTAGCATGCACTATGCCCTCGACTGCTTCTGCGCCAGAATCCATTTTGAGCAATACATCTTGCGCAACATCACTTTCTCGCAAGTCTTGCAACACAGATGATACGGTTAGTCTATATGGAGCTATATAAGTATCTATAAAGCCAGGCACCAGTTTTAAATATGATGGATTGTTTAAGATAATCATTGTTTTTTTTGCACCAAGCTTCTTGGCTAATAACGAAGACATGACATTTGTCTCATCATCATTAGTTAATGCACAAAACACATCTATAGAGTCAATATTCTCGCTTTTCAATAGGCCATCATCAGTAGCGGACCCATTTAAGACTATTGTTTTATCTAAATTTCTTGATAATTTCTCACATTTCTCATGATCAGAATCAATTAACTTCACTTTGTAATTATTTTCGAGCTCTTTAGCCAGCGAGTAACCAATTTTACCGCCACCTACGATCATTATTCGTGAAAATACCTCACCTTGTCGAAATTCATCAACTATAGTGTCAATACTTTCAGCATCAGAAATAAAATATACCTCATCATTATCCTTGATGATCGTATCCCCATTTGGAATAAAAGGTTTTGATTTTCTGTAAATCATTGGGACATATGCATCAATCTCTGGCATATCATCTTTAATATTTTTAAGCTCTCTACCTACTAACTTACCCTGTTTTTTTGCCTTAACCGAAACTAGCTTAACCTTACCATCTGCAAACTCCTCAATTTGGCTTGCACCAGGATGAGCAATTAATTCTCTTAGATGACTAGTAACTTCATATTCAGGGCTTATTGGCATATCAATAATGCCTTCGCCAAAAATATCAAGATCATCAATATATGCAGTATCTCTAAACCTACATATTGTTTTTTTTGCGTTAAATTGTTTTTTTGCTATTTGGCAAGCAATAATATTTACCTCGTCATTGCTTGTAACAGCAATAACGATTGTGTCCTCATCGACACCTAATTTTAATAAAGAATCTTTATGTGCGGCATGTCCTACAACACACCCAATATCAAGTTTCTCTTGCAGTAAATCAATCTTAGATTTGCTCTCATCTACTATTGAAACTTCATAGTTATTATTTGATAGATTTCTAGCCAAACTACTTCCAACTCGACCAGCTCCTAATATCGCTATCTTCATAGTTAGTAAATTAAACCTCTTTCATGATAATTAAAAGACTTTATGGAAAATATTAATTTATTGAAAAAAATTTCTATAAGAGTTAAATGCATCTTTAGAGCTAATAATATTCTTATTTTGAAATTGTAAGTGAGTAATCACTATTGATGAATCATTTGTTTTTATTGAAAGACCATCTTTATTGAATGATATAATTTCACCAGGCTGAGCCAAAGAATTAGTCTCCTTTTCAAATATTTCATGAATTTTAATCAGCTTTTCTTTATATATAAAAGATATGCCCGGCCACTCATTAAAGGCTTTAAATTTATTTAAGATCTCATTTGATGAGGTTGAAAAATTTATTAAAGAGTCCTCCTTATTAATTTTTTTACAATAAGTTGCTATATTAGAATCTTGTTTTGTATAAGATAATTCCTCGTTATTTATTTGATTTAATAGGCTTAAGATTTTAGAAATAGATAGTGCACTCAGTTGTGATTCAAGCTGAGTTTTATTCCAAGACTTATCAATAATTAATTCATGTGTTTGAAGAATATCACCCTCATCCATTCCAAGAGACATCTTCATAAAAGATATGCCTGTCTTTTTTTCATTATTTAAAATAACTGATTGAATTGGAGAAGCACCCCTGTATTTTGGAAGTAGCGAGTAGTGAATATTTATTGCAATTTTCGATGGGCTTTCAAGAAACCATTCTGGCAGTATTTTTCCATAAGCCGAGACAAGTAACACGTCAAAACTAATATTCAACATATCTTTCTTAAAATCCTCATCTAAGCGATGTGGTTTGAATGTTTTTAATGAAAGGGTATTTGCCATTTTTGAGACATCAGACTCTACCTTTAAGCTACCTCGTTTTCTGCGTTTATCAGGTTGAGTTATCACCCCAACAATCTCATGGTCGGTTCTTTCTTTTATAAACCGAAGCACTTCTGCAGAAGGGGCTGGAGATCCAGCAAAGAGTATATTCATATATTCGTTTAATTTCTTATATTATCTTTTAAAAACATGCTTATTTCTTTAAAAGTTTCTTTTTAATTCTATCTCGTTTAATTGGGCTTATATAGTCAACCATTAGCTTTCCATCTAGATGATCAATCTCATGCTGAATACAAACGGTTAAAAGGCCCGATGGGGTATCAGTATGGGCCACTCCACTTAAATCATCCCATTTTAGAACAATGTTGCTAGGCCTAGTAATTTCTTCATTAAATCCAGGAACAGAAAGGCATCCTTCTTCAAATGTATGCACTTGATCTGTATTTAAAATTTCAAAGGTTGGATTTACAAAAAATTGTGGGAAATTTCTTTCATCGCTTACATCAATTACGATTAAACGGATGTGCTTATCTACTTGTGTGGCTGCCAAGCCTATACCATTTTCAGCGTACATCACCTCAAGCATGTCATGCGCTAGTTTTTCTAGACTTTTGTCGAATTTTGTAACTTTTTCAGCTATTTTTCGCAGTCGAGGGTTTGGGAATTTTAAAATTTTAAGGTTATTGCTCATATTTTTAGGCTTTAAAAGCCTAGTTTATTATATTTCGTTAAATTATAATCTAAAGATTAATTAACAACATTATAAACTATGACTAGTAAAACCACAGATGTAGCAATAATTATGGGATCAGACTCTGATTTGCCTATTGTTGAGGCAGCATTTCCAATTTTGGAGTCTTTTGGCATAAATTACACAAAAAACGTACTATCGGCACACAGAACGCCTCATGCTGTAATAGACTTTATAAACAAATCAGAATCAAATGGATGTAAAGTATTTATAGCTGCAGCAGGTATGGCAGCCCACCTTGCTGGTGCGCTTGCAGCACATACTACGAAACCTGTAATTGGCATACCAATTGAATCAGGTGGAATGGGCGGAATGGATTCATTGCTCAGTACAGTTATGATGCCTCCTGGAGTTCCTGTTGCAACAGTTGCTGTAGGTAAAAGTGGCGCAAAAAATAGCGCAATATTAGCAGTACAAATTTTAGCAACTAGTGATGAAAATCTATCAAGCAAGCTCGAGGATTATAAAGAAAACATGAAGAACGAAGTTCTTGATAAAAACAATAAACTAAATTCTTAATTGTCTTTAAAAAAATCTCTTAATACTAGCGAATCAATAACATGGTTTAGGGACGGAAACATACTTGCCCATCCAACTGAGGGTGTATGGGGTTTGGGTTGTAATGCCTTAGATTCATCTGCTTATACAAGGCTATTTTTGCTTAAAAAAAGAGATACTAAAAAGAGCTTTATTTTATTATGTAGATCTCTCCAATCTATGAAAAAATACATACTAAATCTTTCACTAAGCGATGAAAGTTTGCTGAATAATACCTGGCCTGGCCCAGTCACTTTTGTTATCAAATATAACAGCTCAATACCTGAGCATCTAAAAAATGATACAGGTAAGCTGGCCTTTAGAGTAAGTAATCACTATCCTATAAAAGCATTATTGAAAGACTTTGATGGATTGTTTGTATCCACTTCTGCCAACATATCAGGAGAGCCCATTCTTCAATTTCCTAAGGAAATTATTGATACTTTTGCTAATAATAAACTTGCATATTATGATGAAAAGCTAGGCAAAGAAAAGAAGCCGAGCACTATAATAGACCTAGAGACCAAAAAGATTTTAAGACACTAATATGAAAGATTTTGAGAAGAGATTTCAATCAATACAATCTGAAACTATTAACTTGTTTAGTGGTCTCGAAAAATCTAAAAAAGCTTCAATAATATCTGATACATGGAAGAGACCCGAGGGCGGTGGGGGTAAAACATTTGTAATACAGGAGGGAGCATTTTTTGATAACTGTGCTGTAAATTTTTCTTCTATTTTTGGCTCTAAATTACCAAAATCTGCTATTGGAAATTCTATAGTAAAATCAACAAGATATGGCTATCAAGCTATGGGAGTTTCAGTTATTACGCATCCAAAAAATCCCAACATTCCAACAAGCCACATGAACGTAAGACTGTTCTGCATATTAGATAAAAATAAGAACATTAAAGACTGGTGGATTGGCGGCGGTTATGATCTAACTCCATACATCGTATTTGAAGAAGACATAAGCTTGTGGCATGACCAAGCAAAAAAAACATTAGATCTATATAGCAAAAAATACTACAACAGCTTTGCTCAAAACTGCAATGAATACTTCTATATACCCCATAGAAAAGAAAGAAGAGGTATTGGAGGTATATTTTTTGATAATACTAAACATCTAACAATTGATAAAAGCATAGAAATGCTGGCTTCAATAGCCAAGTCCTATGCTGAATCCTATGCTGAAATAATAAAAAGAAGGTTTAAAATCCCATTCTCTAATGAAGACAAGGAGTTTCAAAGCCTCAGAAGAGGTAGGTATGTAGAATTTAATTTGGTAAATGATAGGGGAACAGCTTTTGGGCTTCAGTCAAATGGAAGAATTCCCTCAATTCTTGCCTCATTACCTCTTAACGCTTCATGGAAGTATAAAAAAGAAAAAGCGTTGGAATTAAGAGAAAACAAACTAGTTAAAACAATTAATAGAGATTGGAATGTCAAAAATATATAGGTTAGGAGTTGTTGGAAATCCAATAGAGCACTCTTTATCTCCATTTATTCATTCAAGATTTGCAAGAAACGAAAAAATTAACCTCTCATACAAGGCTTATAAGGCAGAGCCTGAATCTTTTGAAGAGTTTGTAAATAGCTTTTTTAGTTTTAAAGAGTCCAAAGGCCTAAACATAACCCTTCCGTTTAAACATCACGCATCTAAGTTGACTGGCACCATATCGACTGAGGCGTCAATAATTTCCGCAGTAAATACTATTAATAAAACAAACAACAAAATAGAGCTAGCCACTACAGATGGGGCTGGATTCATAGAGGACCTTAGATCAAAGAATATTTCTATTCGAAATAAAGAGATATTGATAATTGGAGCAGGGGCTGCATCAGAAAGTATTTTATATAAAATGATTTCAGAACAACCAAAAAAAATTATCATAGCCAATAGAACAACTCTCAAAGCAGAAAATCTTATTAATAAATATAAAAAACTGTTTAAGAATATCCACATTCACTCTTCAAGTGATTCAAGTATTCCAGACTTAATAGTAAATGGGAGTTCTGCTGGATTGACTGGTAAGTTTTCTCCAATTGATATCAATACATCAAAAACATCAGCCTATTATGATTTAAATTATTCATTAGAGACTACACCATTTTGTGAGTGGGCTCAGCAAAATTCGTCCAAGGTCTTTGACGGGATAGGGATGTTATTAAATCAAGCAGCTTATTCTTTCGACATATGGTTTGGCGTTAAACCTAAAACAGATAATGTCTTAGAAGACATTAAGTCGTTATAAATGGCAGCTTTTATTCAATTTATATCAGGAGCAATCTGTCCAGAATGTAAACGAATGGACACTATAGCGATAAGCAAAGACGACGATATGATTTATTGTGTTAAATGTTCATTTAAAGAAAGCAGGCCCAAGGAACCAAATAGCAAGATTGATACAATAAAAGCCATCAATATTGAAGACCATAAAAGCTCTAAAAACTAGAATTCATAACAACAAAAGTATATTATACGCGCCATAATTGACCCAAAGCCTAGGTTATAATATAAAAAAGGCTTATAATGCTTTATTAATAAATTTTATTTTATAAGAAACGTAAACACCACAGGACAAGATATGCTATCTAATTTTACAAACAAGCTGACCGGACTTTTACTTACATTGTCTTTATTTTCTAGCCCTGCCAAAGCAGATTGGTTTGCTCTAAATATGACAGAGGGCGCAACCGCAATAAGCGAAGAAGTTTTTAATCTTCATATGCTTATCTTTTGGATATGTGTTGCAATCGGAGTGGTTGTATTTAGTGTAATGTTTTATTCAATGTTTGCGCATACTAAGAAAAAAAATCCAGTAGCAGCAACATTTCATGAAAGTACCAAAGTTGAAATAGCGTGGACAGTTATCCCTTTTTTAATACTAATTGCTATGGCAGTGCCAGCTTCAAAAACATTAACTAAAATGTATGATGACACGGCGGGTGATGTAAATATCCAAGTAACTGGCTTTCAGTGGAAATGGCAGTATAGGTATCTCGAAGATGGCGTAAGCTTTTTCTCAAACCTATCTACTGATATGGATGAAATATATAATTTAGTACCAAAAGGCGAAAACTACTTACAAGAGGTTGATGAGGCCGTTGTAATACCTGTAGGAAAAAAAGTTCGATTCTTAATAACAGCAAACGATGTTATTCATTCATGGTGGGTTCCAGCTTTTGCTATCAAACAAGATGCTATTCCAGGGTTTGTAAACACCGCATGGACAAAGGTTGATAAAACTGGTGTCTACAGAGGCAAATGTACAGAGCTATGTGGAAAAAATCATGGGTTTATGCCAATCGTTGTTAAGGTAGTAGAGCAAGATGAATATGACCTTTGGGTTAGTGATAAAAAAGAGGCAGCATTCAAACTTGCAGAGCTTACAGAAAAAGAATGGACAACTGCTGAGCTAGTTGAAAGAGGTGAAAGCGTTTACGCAACTAACTGTGTTGCTTGCCACCAAACCAACGGACAGGGTATTACAGGTATTTTCCCAGCACTTGCTGGAAGTGACATTGTTCTCAACAACAAACCAAGAAATATAGAAATTTTAATGGAGGGTGTTCAGGGCGCTGCCATGAACTCTTTTGATTATCTATCTGAGGTTGAATTAGCCTCTGTAATAACATACACGAGACAATCGTGGGGCAATGCCGAAAAGGGCGATGGAGAAATTGTTTCTCCAAAAGATATTGTTGATTACAAAAAACCAAAAATTTAAAAAGGGAAGGCAAATATGAGCGCAGTTATTGAAAATCATCACGACGATCACCACCACGGGCCCGCTAAAGGTTTAACCAGGTGGCTATATACAACTAATCATAAAGATATAGGAACCCTATATTTATGGTTCTCATTTGCGATGTTCTTAATTGGTGGGGCAATGGCAATGATTATTCGTGCTGAATTATTCCAGCCAGGAATGCAAATAGTTGAACCTGAGTTTTACAACCAAATGATTACATTGCATGGTTTGATAATGATTTTTGGTGGAGTCATGCCCGCTTTTGTTGGTCTTGCCAATTGGCTTGTTCCTATGATGATTGGTGCGCCTGATATGGCACTACCAAGAATGAATAACTTGAGTTTTTGGATATTACCTTTCGCTTTCTTTATTCTTCTTTCATCCTTATTTATGGAAGGTGGGGCGCCTAACTTTGGGTGGACTTTCTATGCACCACTTTCTACTACATACGCTCCCCCAAGCGTAACTTTCTTCATTTTCTCAGTACATATTATGGGAGCATCTTCTATCATGGGCGCCATTAATGTAATTGTTACAATTATGAATATGAGAGCTCCTGGCATGGACTTAATGAAAATGCCTCTATTTGTTTGGTCTTGGTTAATCACTGCTTATTTGCTCATAGCTGTAATGCCTGTATTAGCAGGAGCAGTAACAATGATGCTCATGGACATACATTTTGGAACAAGTTTCTTTAATGCAGCCGGCGGTGGAGATCCAGTGCTCTTTCAACATATATTTTGGTTCTTTGGCCATCCAGAAGTTTATATTATGATTCTCCCAGCGTTTGGAATCGTTTCTCACATTATTGAAACATTTTCGAGAAAGCAGTTATTTGGTTACTCCTCAATGGTATGGGCAATGCTTTCAATTGCGATACTATCCTTTGTTGTTTGGGCTCACCATATGTTTACTGTGGGTATGCCGCTAGCTGCAGAATTATTTTTTATGTGGGCTACTATGCTTATAGCTGTTCCAACTGGTGTAAAGGTCTTTAATTGGATTGCAACCATGTTCAGAGGGTCAATAACATTTGAAACACCAATGCTATTTGCATGTGCATTTGTTGTTCTCTTTACGCTTGGGGGCTTTTCAGGACTTATGCTTGCCATAACACCTGCAGACTTTCAATATCATGATACTTACTTTGTTGTTGCTCACTTTCATTATGTATTGGTTCCAGGCGCTATATTCTCAATAATGGCTGCAGTATATTATTGGATCCCTAAATGGTCGGGGAATATGTATGACGAGAGACTTGGAAAGCTTCACTTTTGGCTGTCATTTATTGGAGTTAATGTAACCTTCTTCCCTCAGCACTTTATTGGGCTGGCTGGAATGCCTAGAAGATATCCAGACTACGCCCTTCAGTTTGCTGACTGGAATATGGTCTCAACGGTAGGAGCATTCTTATTTGGTATATCACAAGTATTTTTCTTATTCATTGTTATTAAGACCGTTATGGGTGGAAAAAAAGCGACTGATCAAGTATGGGAAGGCGCTCGAGGTTTAGAATGGACAGTTGCATCACCTGCCCCTTATCATACTTTTGGAACACCTCCCAAGGTTGACTAATACATGAATAATAAAGGCAAAACATCAGTAAAATTCCTTGGGATGACTGTTATAGCAATGTTTTTTTTCTCCTTTGCTTTAGTGCCTTTATATAATGTCTTTTGTGAAGTAACAGGAATTAATGGAAAGGTTTTTCAATCTGAGAACTCACAAGAGTTTATGGCAGAAGAAGGAAGAGATGTCGCGGTTCAATTTATCTCATCAAATAATGAAAGAATGCCCTGGATTTTTCAACCCTCTAACGAGGTTATGGGAGTTGTAACTGGGAAATATTACAATGCAACCTTTTATGTTAAGAACACAACAAATAAGGTAATGACAGCACAAGCAGTTCCAAGCATTGCGCCATCAAACGCAGCAGCGCATTTAAAAAAACTAGAATGTTTTTGTTTCGAGCAGCAGGAGCTTGCCCCTGGAGAAGAGGCTTTATTGCCTGTCAAATTCTTAATTTCCAATGAACTTCCTAAACAAATTAAAAATGTAATACTTTCTTATACTATTTTTGATATTACAGACTATAACCAAGAAAATTTAGCGCATTTAGAGATGCAAGTGGAGAAATACTAATGAGCAATCAATCATACTACGTTCCTGATTCAAGCAGGCTGCCTATATTTATGGCCTTTTCACTTTTCTTATTAGTGATGGGTGCCTCAAGCACAATCAACAATTTAGGCGATGAAGGCAGCAAATCTTCTTATATTTTATATGCAGGGCTTATTGGTTTATTTGCAACAATGTTTGTTTGGTTTAGAAAGGTTGTTCAAGAACATATAGCCGGTCTTGATAGCGCGCAGCTTAAAAAATCATATGTTTATGGAATGTCTTGGTTTATTTTCTCAGAAGTAATGTTTTTTGCAGCATTTTTTGGAGCTTTATTTTATGTAAGAGCATTTGCTGTTCCGTGGCTTGCAGGTCTTGGCGAAAAAGGCGTTGGTGTTGAGGCAATTGGCTTGTGGGAGGGTTTTGAGGCAACTTGGCCGGTAATGACAACCCCGGATGCAGGTTCAGCCTATGTGTTGGCTGAAAAAAGCATGGCTTTTCCCGGTTGGGATCATGTTTTGCTGTGGTTGCCAATGTGGAATACTATTGTTTTACTTAGCTCAAGTGTAACAGTGCATTTTGCCCATGTTGGTCTTAAGAACAATGACAGAAAAACATTTAACAAATGGTTGGGAGTTACAGTATTTTTAGCTCTTACATTTGTCGGGTTACAAATTGCTGAGTATTACGAGGCTTATGCACATTACGGATTAACTCTTAACTCAGGAATATACGGGTCTACTTTCTTTATGTTAACTGGCTTTCATGGCTTCCACGTAATGATGGGAGGAATAATGCTTACCATAATGCTAGTAAGGTCGGTTAAATACAGCCACTTCGAGCAACATGATCATTTCGGGTTCGAGGCAGCATCATGGTACTGGCATTTCGTAGATGTTGTTTGGGTAATGTTATTTTTATTTGTTTATATATTGTAATTTAGCGCTGCCAAGGAACCGAGTTTCCAAGCTCGCCAGTGTATAGCCCATATATGACAAGTAATATCAAAATTACTGCAAATGTGACTCTAGCCCCAAGAGCATAAACAGTTCTTTTGCTATCAGTCTTGCCTTGATCTAACAATAGAAATACTAAGCTAGCACCAAGCGAGATAAGAAGAAGAACTACTACAAATATAATAAGTGTTTTTAACATATTATTTATTTTAAATTAATCAAGAATATATAGATATGAAGAATAGTAAATTTAAACCAGGTACAAAAATTACCATATTTTTTATTTTCTTTTCTATCGTTTTTATTGGTCTGGGTGTTTGGCAGGTAGAAAGAGGGCAATCAAAGTCTAAAATTTTACAAGCTTATAACTCTGCAGGAGAAAAAGATCCACAGGAAATTCAAGATAACTCTAACAAATGGCAAAGAGTTTCTATTGAAGGAAAGTTTGATGGCAAGAATCAAATCTTAATTGATAATGTTATTCACAAAGGCATTGCAGGATATAAAGTATTGACCCCTTTTGTTTCAAATAATATAGATAAAATAGTGCTTGTAGATCGAGGTTGGGTTTCTGCCGGAAACAACAGATCTAAGCTGCCAGATATTAGTGTTAGCGAATCTAAGGTAGAGGTCTATGGCACTCTTGATAGCCCAGAGTTAGGGTTTGTATTATCAGATAAACTGATAACCAAAGACTGGCCAAAGGTTTCTCAATCAAAAAATATTGGAGTTTTGAAGGAGGCTTTTGATTATGAGCTATTTTCTTTCATCTTAATTGCTGAGCCAACGCTGAAAGATAGTCTCGAATATATTAAAATTACACCAACAAATATGATGCCATCAAAACATTATGGTTATGCTTTGCAGTGGTTCACTATGTTTTTAGCCCTATGTTTTATGTATGTATGGGTAGGAAGAAAAATATGAAAAATAAAATACTATTATTAATAATACTACTAACACCTATTGCTGTTGTGATAACCTCATCTCTTCTTTTTTCTAATGGGATATCCCCAGCAAACACAAATAACAACGGAGTCTTTTTTAAGGATTACTTCAATTTTGACCAGTTCTCAATTACTAATGGCAATGATGGCCTAAAATTTGATGATGGTAAGTGGGTATTAGCCGTATATGTTACTGACACTGAGAAAGCAAAAGATTCAATCTATTTCATGAGACAGTTAAACGTTGCTCTAAATAGAGATATTTACAAGGCAAGAAGAATTACATTTTTCTCCAATGTCCTTATAGAGGATAGTTTAAACAGCATCTTGCAAGAGTATCCTAGAACTGAAAATTTTAAAGATGAGAATGGGATGTTACTAAATGTTCTTCAGCGAAATTCATCTATAGATATGAATATTGAAAATCCAATTTTTATTATTGATCCATATGGAAGAGCTGTTATGTTTTTTCCGAAAGACACAGATCCTAAAAAAATTCTTAAAGATTTAAAGAGGCTAATTTAATGAATAACATAAAAAATCTATCACTCTTTGGGGTTTGTTTTGCCTTTATAGTAATTGCTTTAGGAGCCTGGACTAGGTTGGTTGATGCAGGATTAGGATGCCCTGATTGGCCGGGTTGTTACGGATTTGTGGTATTTCCAACTGATGAGGCCGAGATTGCTCTTGCAGAAAGTAGATTTCCATCTTTTCCTTACGATATAAATAAAGCAATTCCAGAAGTTGTTCATAGATATTTTGCAGCAACCCTTGGGTTTGTAGCAATTTTATTAACTTATATTTCTTTTAAATATAAGGGGAACAAATCCCTTCACTGGTGGTCTCTTGGGTTGTTAGTTTTTATATGTTGCCAAGGCTTATTTGGTTATCTAACCGTTAGTTTAAAGCTGCTTCCAATTATAGTAACAGGGCATCTTTTCGGTGGGTTTTTTACACTAAGTCTTTTTTACCTCATTTTCTTAAAAGCGGGCGATTTTAAAATTCTTGATCAGATGAAGATTCCCCATCTAAAAGGAATATCAATGCTAGCAATGATTTTTCTATTATTTCAGATTTTTCTTGGGGCCTGGACAAGCACAAATTATGCATCTTTAGCATGCGTAGATTTTCCAACTTGCCAAGGGACTTATCTACCAGAAATGGATTTCAAACAAGGCTTCAATTTTAGCCAGGAAGTTGGCCCCAACTATCTCTATGGTCTTCTAGATAATTCAGCAAGAGTTGCAATTCATTACTCGCATAGAGTATCAGCAATTTTAGTAACTATTGTTTTCTTAGTCTTAATGTCCAAGCTTTGGTTTTCAGCGGCAGCTCCATTAGCCTCAACTCTTGGAATTCTTTTGCTAACACAGATATCTTTAGGAATTATTAATGTGGTATACGTACTGCCGCTTTATGTTGCTATTGCGCATAATCTTATAGCTGCTTCACTTCTTTTGGGAACAATAACAGTCAATTACTTGGCTTGGAAAAAATGAGCTTACTGAAAAGTTATTACATACTATGTAAACCTAATGTAGTTTATATGATGTTGATTACAGCCTTGGTTGGTATGTTGCTTGCACAAGAGACAGTTCCTTCTATTTCTTATATGTTTATAGCTCTACTTGGCATAGCTCTATGCTCAGGGTCAGCTGCAGCTATCAATCAAGTAATTGATAGAAGTGCAGATGCGGCAATGAATAGAACGGATAAAAGACCTCTGCCACAAGGGGATATAAGCCCAATTCATGCTTCTATTTTTGCACTTGTTATAGGCTTTTTAGGTGCTTTAATACTTTATATTTATGTAAATACTTTAACAATGTATTTAACGATTGCTTCACTAATTGGGTATGCTTTTATATATACGGTCTACCTAAAAAGAGCGACGCCACAAAATATTGTAATTGGAGGATTGGCTGGTGCAGCGCCCCCACTTTTGGGCTGGACTTCTATGACTAACTCAATTGATGCCTATTCTCTTTTATTAGTTCTAATAATTTTTATTTGGACGCCTCCTCATTTTTGGGCTTTAGCAATTTACAGAAAAGATGAATATGCAAAAGAATCAATTCCAATGCTGCCAGTAACCCATGGAGTAGCCTTCACCAAACTTCAAATTGTTCTGTATACAATTATTCTATTTTTAGTCAGCCTCTTACCTTATATAGTTTTAATGTCTGGAGTGATCTATTTGATATCGGCATTGGTCCTAAGTACAGTTTTTTTATACTACTCAATTAAATTATATCTAGGAGAGGGTGATGAATATGCAATGAAAACTTTTACTTATTCCATTTATTACATTTTCCTAATTTTTATAGCCTTGCTTGCAGACCATTTTATTTTATAAACATATGAAAAAAATAAACTTAAATATTTTACTCATTTTTGTCTTCATAGCTGTTGTTATGACTCTTTTTGTAAATAAACTCACAACACCAAGAATTTTAGATAAAAATGAGCTTTTAATTAACGGGCTTTTTCTTTTTGATAAGCCAAAAGAAATCTCAGAGTTTGAATTTTTCTCAGGAGATGACAATTCTTTTACGAAAGATGATCTAAAAGATAAGTGGACGTTGATGTACTTTGGTTTTACAAACTGCCCTGATGAATGTCCCACAACAATGTACGAAATGTCAAAACTACTGAAAGTTCTAAAAGAAAAAAACTATCCATTGGAAGATAAGCAATGGGTTCTAGCCTCAATTGATCCAGAAAGAGATACAGCAGAGTCTATCGATAAATATGCAAAGGGGTTTTCTGAAGATTTTGTTGGGATCAGAAGTTCAAGACCAATGTTGCTTAATCTAGCAACACAACTATCTGTAAATAATGTCATGCCGTCTTCAAATCACATGGATCATAGTCACTTAGACCAACATGTAAACAACATAATTCTTATCAATCCAGATGCAGATTTTGCAGGATTTTTCAGGCCGCCTTTTACAACCTCAAGACTGTCGCTTACTTATCAATCCATTACAAGCAATTAATCTATAGTAACAATTACTTTGCCTTTTGCCTTTCGGTTAGCAAGATGTGCTATAGCATTTGCCGAATCATCTAGACTGAATCTATCAGATGGAGTGGGGTCTATTTTACCACTTGAGTAAAGTTCAAACAGTTCATTAAAGTTTGCCTTATTTTCATCTGGAAACATTCCAGCCCAGGCGCCCCAAAAAACACCAACTATTTGACAACCTTTTAAAAGTGTAAGATTTAAGGGCATTTTTGGAATTTGATCAGCCCCAGCAGCAAACCCAATAACTAAATATCTTCCCTCCCATGCTATTGACCTCAAGCAGGGCTCGGCATAACTACCACCAACAGGATCATAAATAACATTTGGACCAAGGCCACCTGTTAGCTCTTTAACTTTATTCGAAAGCTCTTTTTGCTCTTCCCTTGATAGATTTCCTGAGGGATATATAAATGCTTCATCTGCTCCATTTGCCAGGCATATATCAATTTTTTCTTGTGTTGAGGCAGCAGCTATAACCTTGGCCCCCATGGCTTTTCCTAATTGTATTGTTGCAAGTCCAACCCCGCCTGAGGCCCCAAGAACCAATAATGTCTCTCCTGGTTGAATGTTTGCCCTTTGTTTAAGTGCATAAAGCGACGTTCCATATGTAACAGATAAAGCTGCTGCAATTTCATAATCCATATCATCTGGGATAGCTCTTAACATTGACTGATGAGCTAAAAGCTTCTCCGCTACTCCACCCGTCATAGATGCAGCAAAAACTTTATCACCAACTTTAAAATCTGAAACATTTTCGCCTATTTCAGTGATAATCCCTGCAGCCTCACCTCCTGGAATAAATGGTAAAGGTGGTTGAAATTGATACAACCCTTGAATCATAAGCACGTCTGGGAAATTTATGCTTGCTGCTTTTAAATCAATGATGACATGCTCAGCAGCTATCACTGGATCAGCTATATCCTTTACTTGTAATTTATCAGGACCACCAAGTTCTATGCATTGAAGGGCTTTCATATATTCTCCTTAAAGTTTTTCGTTGTACGAGCTAATGTAATCGTCTGGATTACCATTTTCGCTCTTGACGAGTTTACCAAAAAAATCCCATGATGCATTAGCTTCTTTTTCAAAGCCTGATAGATCAGCATTTGGAAGCGAATCAAAATAAGACTTATGAAGTTTAGATAGCAAAAGCCCATATTCTGAAAAAGGAATATTCCCATGATCTAAAGACTTTAAAATACCATTTTTGTTATTAATACAATTTAATGCATTGAGGTACTTCTCTTTTTCTGGCATAAGCTCAGCAATTTTCTTTAACTCTAATTCGATGTCTTTTTTGGCTTTTATAATATTAACCTTTTCACCTCTTCTAAAAATTTCACAAATCTTGCTGTTTCCATTAGCTACTACATTTTTTTCAGTTTCTTTAATTTCTTTTATTTCATTTGAGCTAATCAAGGGACTATCTGAAATGATGCAGAATAATAAAACTAGATCTATGAGTCTTATCTGTTCTTTTGAAATACCGACCGGTTCATTAGGAGAGAGATCTATTCCTCTAACCTCAACATACTCTATCCCGTCAGAAGCTAACACTTCATTTGGCCGCAAACCATCTCTGCCAACTCTTTTTGGCCGGATAGAATCATAATACTCATTTTCAATTTGCAATTTGCCGGTTGAAATTTGTAACCACTCATCTCCTTTTTTCAAACCAATGCCTTCAAATTTTTTATAAGGTGTTAATATGGCTTTCCTTATTTTTTCAAGAAATTCATCAAGAGAGTCATATCTAATATCCATATCTTTTTGAGCAAAACTTTTATAACCCAAATCACTCATTCTCAAAGATGTTGAGCTGGGCAAGTAATAATTTTCTTCGCCATATTTTTTTAAGGAATGGTCTTTTCCATTTAGAAAGGTTTTGTCAACAACTGGAGATGCTCCAAAAGACGAAAGAATAAACCAATAATTTCTCTTAAAGTTTCTTATTAAACCGAGATATACCTCATCAATATTTTTTTGCTCATTTATATTTGATAAAAAAGATAAAGAATTTTCGCTCAGAGAGAAATTGAAATGTATGCCCGCAATGCATTGCATAGAAGACCCATATCTTTCTTTTAAACCCCTTCTATATACCTCCTTAATTCTTCCGCTATTTGTATCTGAGTATTTGGCAAGCTTTATAGAGTCCTCATCTTCTATTTTTGGAGGCATTGAATAAGGCCATAAAGTCTCTTTATCTAAATTGCGACTTACAAAAATATGAAGCTTAAGCAGATGTTCATACAAGTCATCCACAGAAGTAAATGTTGGCGTAACTAGCTCAACCAGAGATTCAGCAAAATCTGTAGTGATGGAGGGATTGGTTAGGGGCGAGCCTAGGCTTTTGGGATGATCGTTTGCTGAAATATACCCGAGGCTATTTACTCTGAGTGACTCTTTTTCAATCCCTCTGTTAATCTCAATTGAACGAAAAAAACCGGCTTCGTGGAGCTGATTAAGCTTTAAATCATAATCAGCCTTAGCCATTAGAAATCTGGGCCAGCAGCTATAATATTGTCACTAAGATCAAACTTCTCAAAGTTCTTTTTAAACTTAGCAATAAGACTTTTCATTTCTATGTCATAGGCATTTTTATCATCCCATGTATTTCTTGGGTTTAAAATTTCTTGGTCAACACCTTCTAGTCTCTTTGGAACATTTAAATTTAAACCAGAAAGATGAGTTGTCTCAACGTTTGCGAGCTCACCATTTTGGATAGCATTAACTATTCTTCTTGTAGTTGGGATGCTGAATCTTGACCCAACTCCGTGAGGGCCCCCAGTCCATCCTGTATTTACTAAGAAAACTTTAGAGCCAAATGACTCCATTCTCTTCATGAGCAAATCAGCGTAGACGCCCGCTGGCCTTGGAAAGAATGGTGCCCCGAAACACGTTGAAAATGCAGATTCAATTGAGGAAGTTGATCCTATTTCTGTTGATCCAACCTTTGCAGTATAGCCACTCAAAAAATGATAAGCCGCAGCCTCTTTAGACAGGATAGATACTGGCGGCATTACTCCAGTAAGATCACAAGTTAAAAATATAACAGTCTCAGGTTCTCCGGATGCATTTTCTGGCACTGCGCCTTCAATATGAGATCTCGGATAACAAACTCTTCCATTCTCAGAAAGAGAGGTATTGTAATAATCTGGAGTTAGGTTTGAATCAAGATAGACATTCTCAATAATACTTCCATGTTTTATTGCTTTGAAGATTACTGGTTCATTTTTTTCTGATAGATCTATAGTTTTAGCATAACAACCACCTTCAAAGTTGAATACACTTCCAGGCCCCCAGCCATGCTCATCGTCTCCTATAAGCGAGCATGTTGGATCTGCAGATAGAGTAGTTTTGCCAGTTCCAGATAAGCCAAAAAATAATGCTACTTTCCCATCTTTATTAACATTAGCAGAGCAATGCATAGGCAATACGTCTTTTGCTGGCAATAAAAAATTTTGAACTGAAAACATTGATTTCTTCATCTCACCAGCGTATTTCATGCCCGCAAGCAAGACTTTCTTTTGAGCAAAATTAATAATCACACACCCATCAGAATATGTCCCATCTACGTCTGGATCACATTCAAAATTAGCAGCACTTAATATCTGCCACTCATCTTTACTTTTTGGGTTGAATATATCTGGGACAACAAATATCAATTTAGAGAACAAGCCATGCCAAGCTGTTTCCGTTCTTACTTTTATTGGTAGATAGTGATCAACATGCGAGCCAACATGAACATGAGAAATATAAGTTTCTTGAGAATCTAAATAGTTTTTTACCCTATCCCATAAAGGATTAAATTTACTCTCTTCAAAGGGTTTGTTAATAACACCCCAATCAATATCATTTTCTGTTGATGACTCTTTCACTATAAACCTATCATTAGGGCTTCTTCCAGTCCTGGATCCAGTTTGCGTAGTAAGCGCACCATTAGAGGCGATTACTCCTTCGTTATTTTGTATAGCAGCCTTGATAAGCTCTTCATTTGAGAGGTTATAGGTATGATTTTTTTCTGTTGTCATGATTTTTTATTATAGGTATTAAGGCAATAAATTTATATAGTAATTATTTATAATTTTAAAAATTTAATATTTATGTAGTGAAGTAAAAAACAATCACCAAAATCTGTCAATAAAACAAAAATATCTTATATTAAAAGGCTTTAAAAGCCTATTTTCTTGTAGCTTTACTACACAAAACCTATCTAGAGGTCATTATTTTAAACAATGCTGAAGTTATATAAACAACAAAAAATATCAAAGCCCACTCAGAGAAATTAAATATAAATCTCCACCCATCTTCTGCACATGTTGGCCCGCCCTGAAAAGCATTCATGATGCCCTGAAAAAAACCAAAAAACTCGATTTGTGTTTCTAAAGGCATTCCACAGTTTGGAGCTAGTTGAGCAATCTCTTCTGCAGATAAGTTTTGAATATATATTTGTCTTAGATTCACCACAACGCCTAGCAAGCCTAAAAATAATGTTATTAATCTCGTTAGCAACCTTATTCTCTTAAAAAAATATCCTGTAAAAGAAATAATAGTTATTAATAAAAAAAGATATCTGGTCATTATGCATAACGGGCAAGCGTGAAGATAAAGAAATTTATCCATCAAAATAGCCATACAGACAATAATTAATGCACCAAATCCAGCACCCAATTCAAAATAGTTTTGATAAACTGTTCTGATAAGGTTTGTGATTTTATTTAACATAGTTTTTCTTGATAGCTTGAGTCTATAGTATAAAAAAAACATTGACGATAATATATCCATTTAGGCATTAATATGAAAAATAGAATTTTTATTATTGACGGTTCGTCTTACTTGTATCGCGCTTATCATGCGATGCCTCCTCTAACATCTCCAGCCGGCCACCCAACAGGAGCTATCAAAGGCGTAACTAATATGCTAACTACTTTAAAAAAAGATAGCGAAGGCTCTCCAATTATTGTTGTTTTTGATGCTAAGGGTAAAACTTTCAGGTCAGATGTATACAGTGACTATAAAGCAAACAGACCTCCAATGCCGGATGATCTAAGAGAGCAGCTAGCCCCTTTAAAAGAGATTTGTAAAGCCATAGGCTTTCCTTTGATAGAGATTAGTGGAGTTGAAGCGGATGATGTTATAGCCACCTTGGTTAGGATTGCAAAGGAAAATGGCTTCAAATCAGTAATATCATCGCTCGACAAAGATCTTATGCAGCTTGTTGAGGACCCTATCTCAACGATGATGAATACTATGACCCATCAAATTTTTGACGAACAAAAAGTATTTGATAAATTTGGAGTTAAGCCTACTCAAATTAGGGATATGTTAGCTTTAGTTGGAGATACATCAGATAACATACCAGGTGTTCCAAAAGTTGGAATTAAAACCGCTGCTAAATGGTTAAATGAATTTGGAGATATTCGAAAGGTTATAGAAAATGCAGAGAGTATAAAAGGCAAAGTTGGCGAAAACTTAAGATCATCATTAGAAGATTTAGATAGAAATATAGAACTTGTTTCTCTTAAAAACGATGTTGATATTGGAGTGTCTTTTAACAGTCTCCTAGAGCAAAAAGCTGACAATGATAAGTTGCTACAATTATTTGAGGAGTTTGGCTTCAAAGCGCCTGTGACAACAAGCCCAACTGCAAAAAGAAATTCAAGCAGCAAAGAAGAGCGCAAGGCTCCTGAAAATTTAAATTATAAAACTATTTTTAATGAAAAAGATTTAAAAAGCTGGTCCAAAGAAATTGATGAATGCAGCCATTTTGCTATTGATACAGAAACAGACTCTCTTGATACCATAACAGCAAACTTAGTTGGAATATCTCTATCAACCGAAGAGGGCAAAGGCTGTTATATCCCAATAGGCCATAATTATGATGGGTGCCCAAGCCAATTGAAATTAGATCAAGTTCAAAATATTATCGGCAAAACTATAGAAAAAAATGCTCACAAGGCAATCGGGCAAAATCTAAAATTTGATATACCAATTTTATCAAGGCATGGAATCAAGCTAGACAAGTTTCTAGCAGATACCATGTTAATGTCATATGTTTTGAATAGCACTGCAACAAGACATGGAATGGATAAACTCGCTGAATTTTATCTTAACTATCAAACCACAAAGTATTCCGATGTTGCAGGAACAGCATCTAAAGAAATAAGTTTTTCAGCTGTTAATATTGATATTGCATCTAATTATGCAGCAGAGGATGCTGACATTACATTGAGACTGTATAACAAACTACAACAACTTCTTGAAGACAAGCCCTCTCAAATAGAGCTTTTAAAAAATATTGAATATCCATTAGTGCATGTGCTTGCTAGCATCGAGGCCAACGGAGCTAAAGTAGACAGAGACAAGCTTGCGGCTCACTCAGAAGAGCTTTCTAGAAAAATAGAAACACTATCTGCAGAGGCATTCAGATTGGCCAAGGAAGAATTTAATTTAGACTCCCCCAAGCAGTTGCTTGAGGTATTGTATGAAAAATTAAAATTACCAGTTTTAAAGAAAACACCAAAAGGACAGCCCTCAACAAATGAAGAGACATTAAAAAGATTATCCGAAGAATATGAGCTCCCAAAAATAATTCTTGAATACAGAGGGTTGGCAAAATTAAAGTCAACTTATACAGACAGTCTTATCAAGATTGAAAACCCAAAAACAAAAAGGATTCATACATCTTATCAACAAGCGGTCACCTCCACAGGAAGACTTTCTTCTACTGAGCCCAACTTACAAAATATACCTATCAAGACCGCTGAAGGAAGAAGAATTAGAGAAGCATTTGTTCCAGAGAAAGGTAATGTTTTAATTTCTGCAGACTATTCACAAATAGAACTAAGAATAATGGCTCACTTATCAAAGGATAAGAACTTAACTCATGCCTTTAATAATAATTTAGACATTCATTCAGCAACAGCAGCAGAGGTTTTTAATGCTGATCTTGAAGCAGTGACTTCTGAGCAAAGGAGAAGCGCAAAGGCTATAAATTTTGGCCTTATGTATGGAATGTCTGCATTTGGCTTAACTCGTCAACTTGATATTCCTAGAGCAGAGGCCCAGCAATATCTTGATACATATTTCGAAAGATATACAGGCGTTAAAGATTATATTGAGAACACAAAAATTAAAGCTAAAGAGAATATGTATGTAGAAACTCTTATGGGAAGAAGGCTTTATTTAAATGAAATTAATGCTGCAAATGGTTTGAGAAGACAAGCTGCAGAAAGAGCGGCAATTAACGCCCCACTTCAAGGGTCGGCTGCTGACATAATAAAAAAAGCAATGATTGATATAAATCAATTTCTATTTAAAGAAATGCCAAATGTCAAAATGATCATGCAAGTTCATGATGAGCTAATATTTGAGTCACCAAAATCAGAAGCGAATGAGGTATTGAAAGCCATGAAAGAAATGATGGAGAGCACTGTTGAATTAGACATACCATTAATCGCAGATGCTGAAATAGGAGCAAATTGGAATGAAGCTCATTAATACATTTAAATTAAGCTCTTATTTATTTTGATAATTTATATAATTAGATTTCTAATTTATTACAGAGCCAGACCAAACAAGAGGGGTGTAATTATGATCTTCTTTTTTAAGAACAACAATTCCATGCATGCTTCTTAAATCAGATATCTTCATATTCAAATATTTTTCCGGAACTTGAAATGGCCACTTTTTTTTCATTTTAAAAGTTTTTAAGACAACCTTTCTTTTTACCGCCATAACATTCCAATAAAGCCTTAAAAAACCTATTACACCAAGCTCTTTGAAAAGGTATTTTGTAAGTTCTTTTATTTGAGGAAGCCTGTTATAGCCAAGAAGATAGCTCCATTTAAAACTTGATCCCCACAAAACCCATGTATCCAAAATAGCCTCTTGATCTAGGCTGATATCTAGACCAAAAATAACATGAGTACAATCATGATCTCTAAGAAGTGTTCCAGAGCTTTCTGTATCAACAAAAGCTTCTTTGTTTTTAGGGAATGAATCATAGTAGCACTGAAGACCCTCGGCTAGAGTAAGATCGCAATCTTGTTCTTGATATGCAAGCATTAACAGAACTCAAGTATGGCTTTTGATAGCTTATCAAACCCAATATTGTCTTTTGATGATACTGCCAAGGCCTCACAATCATGCATTTTTTTATTTACAGCAGAAATTGCTTTAAATTTTTGATTGTTTGAAAATTTATCACTTTTTGTTAAAACTGGGATGAATGCAACATCAGAAGCATTGCATAAATCAATCATATCTCTATCACTGTCCTTCAAAGGGTGCCTAATATCCATAAAAATAACTACAGCTTTTAAGGCATCTCTCTTTGCAAAATATTCTTCTAAAAGAGGAGCCCAGTCCTTTCTTTTATGAAAACTTGACTTAGCAAAACCATACCCAGGAAGATCCACAAGCTTTAAAGAGTCATTAACTTTAAAGAAATTTATTTCAGTCGTTCTGCCTGGAGTTTTACTTATTCTTGCAAGTTTTGGATTTTCTGTAAGAGCATTTAATGCGCTAGACTTGCCTGCATTAGACCGACCAGCAAGCAATATTTCAGCACCATGATCCTCAGGAAGGCTTTTGAACTTGGTAACTCCAAGCATAAAATCAGTATTTTTAAAAAGGTTTTTCATTTAAACGTTTATATCATATCAAGCATTGTTTATAATACACCCATACTCACCACAAGAATTACATAAGAAAAATGAAACTAATTTTAATGTTCTTAACTATCACCAGCTTCTCAATAGTTGCTGCTGAAAAAGAAATGCCAAACCTTGCCGAAAAAGGAAATGCAAATGCAGGAAGTAATTTAGTTGCGACATGTGCAGCCTGCCATGGCTCTGATGGTAATAGTGTAAATTCAGATTGGCCAAAGCTAGCTGGACAAAATCAAAAATATATTTACGATCAACTCAAGTTATTTCAAAGTGGTGACAGGCAAAATGCCTTAATGATGGCTGTCACTCCATATTTAAATACTCTAAAAGATGAGGATTTGCTTGATATTGCTGCTTTTTATGAATCAAATACAACTTCGGTTGGTCAGGCAAAAGATGATGAAGATCTATTAAAGCTTGGCATGAGTTTATATAGAGGTGGAAACCTTAAAAAAGGCATAGCTGCATGCACGGCATGTCATTCAGTATATGGTAATGGGAATAGCCTTGCAGGTTTTCCAGCAGTAGCAGGCCAACAGGTTGGTTATCTAACATCTACTTTAAAAGCATATAGGTCCGGCGAAAGAAATGCTGGTGATTATGCTTCTGTAATGCAAGCTATATCTCAAAATCTCTCTGATGAAGATATAGATGCACTGGCTAATTATATGCACGGACTTTACAAATGAAAAATTTAAAACTATTTAACTTAACTCTTTTAGCCATATCAATATTCAGCTTTTCTGGCGTGGCAAATGCAGAATATAAAATGGGAAAAGATTACACAAGAATAGACAACCCTCTGCCTGTAAAACAAGATGGTGTAGTTGAGGTAATGGAAGTATTTTGGTATGGCTGTGGTGCTTGCTACACTTTCGATGGTCCGGTTAATGGCTGGAAAAAAACACTTCCTAATGATGTTGATTTTTCAAAGCTACCTATAACATGGGCGGCAATACACCAAAGACATGCAGCGCTCTACTATACAATTGAAGCCCTAAACTTGTCTGAAAGCACTCACTCGGCAGTATTTGTGGCAATACATAAGGAAAAGAACTTTTTAAACTCAGATAAATCAATTGTTAAGTTTTTAAAAGGTTTTGGTGTGGCTCCGGAGACCTCAGAAGCATATCTCAAATCATTTGCAGTTAAACAAAAAGTTAGCAGAGGTATTAAAATTGCAAAACAGCTGAAGTTAAGCTCAACTCCAATGCTAATTATTGATGGAACATATATTATTACTCAAAAAAGATCATTTGAAGAAATGTTTAAAGTTGCAGAATATGTTGTAGAAATGCAACGATCAAGATCGTAGAAAATTCCCAAAATATATATATAATGCAAACAAATTATGAAAAAAAATAAATATTATCTAGTCATTTTACCTCTTTGCGCACTCTTTCTTTTCAATGGAAAGAAGTATGACGAGTCGGTTATTGAAAGAATCCATCTTCAAGTAAATGTATGTCTAGAAGGTCAGCAGTGTGGAGAAGTGGCTCAATCTGTATCTTCAAAGTCTGCTAGGTCTGTCGATCAAATTTATACTTCTGGTTGTGCAGCATGTCATGATGCAGGTGTCGCCGGAGCACCAATAACAGGTAATGTAGGCCAATGGGCAAACAGAATGCCTAAAGGGATGGATATGCTTGTTAACAATGCATATAACGGATACAACGCCATGCCTGCTAAAGGATTATGTGCTGACTGCTCCAAAGACGAGATTGCTGCAGTTGTTAAGTATATGCTAGATAAATCAAGCTAAGATTTTTCTAGATTCTCTACTCTTCTTTCTAAATCGTTCGCAAGTTTCAATAAGGCATCATATTTTGTCTTTTTTATAAACCCATTGCTTTCAATTATTTCTTCTATCTTTGGAGACAAATTATTACTTAGATCTTGAGATAGATTGTTCGGAATTAAATCAACAAACCCTCCCAATTCCTTTTTCAAAATATTAATTATTGCTTTGGTTATGTCTTTATCACTCATAGTTATTTTTAATTAATTTAGTTATTTTGGTCCAGTCATTAAATTGCAATGGCTCTTTAATGTCTTTTTCCTCCCAGTTTTTATTTAAACCATTAAACCATATCGCATTAATTCCTAAATCAAGCGCTCCCTTTACGTCATTGATAGGGTGGTCACCAATATGAATGATTTCATCATACTCGAGGTTGTTGTACTTTTTTTTTGCAGCTATAAAATGGCCCTTTTCAGGCTTATTAGACTTAACATCATATGAACTTATGGAAAAATCAAAATATTTACCAATACCAAAATGATTTATATCAGCATTTCCATTTGTCAAAACCCCCAAAGAATAACTAGTTGAAAGCTCCTCAATAGCCTCAAAAACATTTTTATAAAAAGTGACTTCATGTCGTTTTTTAAGAAAAAATTTATAGCATTTATCTACAAGCTCTTCACTATTATCTTGAGAATAGCCTGCTTCGAGTATTTTTTTTTGATAGATGGCTCTTCTCAGCCCTTTGATGTTCCATTCAAATGATGAGTCTGTTTCAATTAATTTTTTCCTGAAAGTTAAAAAATCAGACATTGAGCCCCATTCTTGCTTTCCAATATAGCCCTCAAGAAACTCTCTGGTCGATCGCTCAGCACTTATTATTACTGGATTTATATCCCAGAAAGTATCGTCAAGATCAAAAGTTATTAATTTAATTTTCTTCATTTTTTGCCCTTGGGTGAGATTTATCATAAACCTTTGCTAGGTGCTGATAATCTAATTTTGTATATATCTGTGTGGTTGATAATGAGCTGTGGCCTAGTAGCTCTTGAATCGTTCTAAGATCTCCGCTTGACTCAAGCATGTGAGTTGCAAAACTATGCCTAAGCATGTGTGGGTTTACTTTTGGTAAGCCTTGCTTTGTTGACATTCTTGCAAGCCTCATTTGAATGCTTCTAACCGAAAGTCTTCCCCCTTTTAAATTTATAAATAATGCTGGCATATTTGGGTTAGAAAAATTAATTCTTTCATCAATCCAATTTTTTATCGCTGCTATTGCATACCTGCCAACAGGCACAAGCCTAACTTTTGAACCCTTACCCAATATTCTTAAAAATGACATTTCTTCTTCAAAGTCGGATAAATCAATTCCAGCAACCTCAGAAACACGCAAGCCAGAAGAATACATTAACTCTATAAGTGCAAGGTCTCTTATTTCTAGAATATTCTCTGGCTTGAAGCTTAATAAGAGCTCTACATCCTCAGGAGACAGAACCTCAGGTAAATAGCTTGCAGTTTTTGGTGCTGTTACTAGCTCAAATGGCGATGAGGATACAAGACTATTTTTTTTCAAGAACTTAAAAAATCCCTTGGCCGCAGAAAGATGTCTATGAATTGAGCGAGGATTATTTTTAAGCTGGTATAGGTCTCCTATCCATCCAGAACATGTGTTTTCATCAATATCTTTATAAGACGAAACCCCAATATCTTTTAAATAAGCACTTAATTTGGAGAGATCACGAGAATAAGAGCTAACAGTATTTATTGAAAGATTTCTGACATCTCTTATATACTCCAAGTAAAACAAAATATCTTTTTCAACAAAATATTCTGATTTAGGCATCAGATACGATTGTCACCAGTCTTTTTTCAACGATATCTCTTATGTACTGAATAAACGTTGTATCTTCATCGCCAAGATATTTACTTCTATCAAAACTCCCAAGCGCAAGAATGCCTATTTTTTTCCCAGAAATAAAAACTGAAAGAACCATTGATTGGACTTCTTGATTTTTAAATATTGTAGAAATCTTTTCTTTTGCATAAGGCCCGCAATGAATCGCACCTTTATGCAAGGAGAAGCCTGTTTTATTCTCTAGATCCTCAATCTGTTTATTTTCATAGAATGATAATTCACAAACATCAACATTAAATTTCTCTAAAAAAGTCTGCCTAACTATTTTAGTTATCCCTTCCTTAGACGTTGACCCAAGTATGCTTAATGTAAGGTCTTTGGATTTATTAAAAAGATCTTCATTTAATGATGCTGTTTTCATGAAGCTTGATAAAAGATCCATTAGCTCTTTTTGTTCATCTCTAAGCCTGTGTATTTGCCTTTCTAGCAAAGAAGATGCGCTGCCTGCTGAAGAGTGATTGAATTTTAGCTCACTTATTAAAGCCTCTCTGTCCTTAAAAAAATCTAAATTTTCAAGAAGAAAAATTTCTACATCTTTTGGGTCAAGTTTTTTATTCATTCCTCTATTACTCCTTTAAATACATTTTTAGCAGGACCAATCATTTTTAGTTTGTCTTTGTATTGTGAGAATTGCAACTTTCCACCTGCTGAAAGTATTGTTGCTTTATTTTTTTTATAAAGCTCAATGAATGCAACAGAGGCAGATGCAGAGCCACAAGAAAGCGTTTCGCCAGCCCCATTTTCATAAGTTCTAATATGGATTTCCCCTTCAGCTTTTTTATAGATAGACAGGTTAATTTTTTTAGTTGTTATTTCTGGTTGTAATTTTTTATATAGCTCTTCAAGTTTATAAGTATCGATAGACCCCAGTTCTATGCATAAATGCTTATTTCCACAATCTACAAGAGAGTATGTGGCTGCATTCAGATGTTTATTTATATTTTTATAAAGGTCTTGATCTTCAATAAGACTTGGCATCTGAATAATAGCTTCTACTAGAGAGCCTTTTTGTGAACATAAAATAGTGCGAGTAGAAGTTTGAAGATGAATTTTTTTATGTGGGGAAAGTTTTTCTGACCATATTAAAGATGCAGCACACCTTATTCCATTGAGACACATTTTTGCTGTTGTTCCATCACTATTAAAAAACCTTATAAAAAAATCAGCTTCTTTATTGGTTGGGGCTTCAATTAATATAAGCTGATCAAATCCAATTCCTTTATTTCTATTAGCAAGATTAGATATTTTGCCTTTTGTAAGAACAAAGTCTTTAATTAATGAGTTGATAACTATAAAGTCATTTCCATTGCCGTGCATTTTATTGAACTTAATCATTTGGCACTTCTTCTAGGTTTAATAAGTCTGCATAACTCTCTCTTCTTTTCACAACCTCAAACTTAGACCCATCAACCAAAACTTCGGCACATCTTCGTCTTGAGTTGTAATTCGAGGACATTACAAAACCATAGGCGCCTGCTGTTTTTACCGCCAAGACATCGCCTTCATCAGCTGAAAGAGCAATATTTTTTCTAATAAAGTCAGATGATTCACATATCGGACCAACAACATTCCAATTTTTTGCACTCGTATTTTGGTTGTTGTTAATATTCCATACATCATGTTCAGCCCCATACAGAGAAGGCCTCAAAAGGTCATTCATTGCTGAGTCTACAATCAAAAAATCATCTTTAATATATTCGACTGAGGTAAGCAATGTTCCAGCATTAGCAGAAATAGTTCTTCCTGGCTCCAATACAATATTTTCCCTTCTATTGCTCATGACACCCTCGATGGTTTTCACCAAATCAGCTGGATTCGGTGGCGTTTCGCCATTATATGGAACACCTAAACCCCCACCCATGTCTAAAAATTTAAGTTCAACACCAAGTGCATTAATTTTATCTGCAAGTTCAACTGTTTTTTCTGCTGCAGCCTTGTAACTTTCCAAGTTGAGTATTTGAGATCCTATATGACATGCCAGCCCTACTAAATTAATATTTTTTGATTTATTTGCATATTCAGCTATTTGCATAACCTCTTTAAGAGAGGAAATTCCAAACTTATCTCCCTTCCTTCCGGTTGTAATATAGTCATGTCCCCCAGAATCAACTTCTGGATTAAATCTAATAGAAATAGATGCATTAATATTTAGCTTACTAGCAACACTCTCAATTCTTTTAAGCTCAGACCCTGATTCAATATTAAATGAAAGAATTCTATTTCTAATTCCATATTCAATTTCTTCTTCTGATTTACCAACGCCAGAAAAAATTATTTTATTTGGGTCAGCCTTTATTGCTAAAACCCTATGAAGCTCTCCTCCAGAAACAATATCAAAGCCACAGCCAATCTTTTTAAGAACATTTAGAACCGAAAGATTGCTTAATGACTTAACAGAAAAACAAATTAAGTTATTGGTTGATGAAAATGATTTTAAGTATGCATTAGCATGACGTTCTAAAGTTTTTTTTGAATAAACATAAGCAGGCGTTCCTACTTTGTCACAAATACTTTTAAGATCAACTTCCTCACAAAAGAGCTTGTTATCTTTATATGCAAAGTAGTCCATTAGTCTGAGCTATCCTCTATTGGCATATTTTCAATCAATGGGCCCTTTACCCCACACCCAGAGATAATACACAAAGATAAAAAAATGAAAAAAGATCTAAATAGAAGCTTATTAATATTTGTATGTTTCATCTTTGAAAGGTCCTTCTTGCGGGACATTGATATATTCTGCCTGATCTTGGGTAAGCTCAGTCACAACACCCCCAAAACCTTTTACCATGAGCGATGCAACTTCCTCATCTAGTTTTTTAGGGAGCACTTCAACCTTTATCATAGAGGTCTTAACTTCATCATCGTTTATATTTGCAAATCCCTGTTCGTATAGATAGATTTGAGCCAGAACCTGGTTTGCAAAAGATCCATCCATAATTCTACTTGGATGGCCCGTAGCGTTGCCGAGGTTAACAAGTCTCCCCTCAGAAAGAAGTATTAAAAAATTCCTGCTACTTAAATCAGGGGCGGCATCGGGTGCTGTATCCCTAAAAATTCTATGCACCTGTGGCTTTATTTCCTCCCAGTGCCACTGATCTCTCATATAAGCAGTATCAATTTCGTTATCAAAATGTCCTATATTACATACTACGGCAGTATTCTTAAGAGACGAAAGCATTGCTGAATCGCAAACATTTACATTGCCCGTTGTAGTGACAATGAGGTCAGTCTCTTTCATTAGATCAATATTTATATCTTCAATTTTTCTAGTTACCTTTCCATTTTTATAACACGAAACAACGCTATAGCCATCCATACAAGCTTGCATAGCACATATAGGGTCTGCCTCAACTACTCGCACTATCATGCCTTCTTGGGACAAGCTAGCAGCTGAGCCTTTGCCAACATCTCCGTATCCAATAACAAGACCTTTCTTTCCAGAAAGCAACATATCCGTGCCCCTTTTAAGAGCATCATTTAAGCTATGCCTACATCCATACTTATTATCATTTTTAGCTTTAGTAACAGAATCATTAACATTAATTGCAGGAACCTTCAGGCTATTGCTCTCTAACATTTCCTTAAGCCTATGAACTCCTGTGGTTGTCTCCTCAGAGATCCCATGTATTCTTTCTAACATTTCAGGATATCTTTCATGAATCATTGTGGTTAAGTCGCCTCCATCGTCAAGGATCATATTTGCATCCCATGGAGCACCATCTTTTAGAATTGATTGCTCAATACACCAATCAAACTCTTCTTCCGTTTCACCTTTCCATGCAAAAACAGGAACTCCAGCAGCAGCCATTGCAGCAGCAGCATGGTCTTGTGTTGAAAATATATTGCATGACGACCATCTTATTTCAGCCCCAAGATCTATCAGAGTTTCCATAAGAACAGCTGTTTGAATGGTCATGTGAATACATCCAATTATTCTTGCGCCTTGAAGAGGCTGGTCGTTTCTATATTTATCTCTTAAGGCTATAAGAGCTGGCATTTCATTTTCAGCTAAAGATATCTCTCTTCTTCCAAAATCAGATAAGCTTATATCTGCTACTTTATAGTCATTAATCATTTTAATTTTCTCCATTGAATGCGTCTTTTCTTAGAGCATCTTTTTTATCTGTTTTTTCCCAACTAAAATCATTATCCAGTCTTCCGAAGTGTCCAAATGCAGCTGTTGGAAGGTAACTTATATTTTTTAGATTCAACATCTCAATAATACTTTTTGGCCTTAGATCAAAATGCTTATTAACCAATGCATAAAGTTTTTCTTTAGAGATTTTTTCTGAATCAAAGGTATTTATATTGATGGATGTTGGCTCAGCAACCCCAATAGCATAAGAAACCTGAATTTCACAATAATCTGCTAAACCAGCTGCAACAATATTTTTTGCTACGTAACGTGAGGCATATGCTGCAGATCTATCAACTTTAGAGGGATCTTTGCCGGAGAATGCTCCGCCACCATGTCTCGCCATTCCTCCATAAGTATCTACGATTATTTTTCTGCCAGTCAATCCACAGTCTCCTACTGGCCCCCCAATTACGAATTTTCCTGTTGGGTTGATAAAGATTTTAGTGGACTCAAGCATCCATTCCTTAGGAACAATTGGAGATATAATTTTTTCAATCACTAAATCTTTAATCTCTTGTTGAGAAATTGATTCAGAGTGTTGCGTTGATAAAACAATAGCAGAGAGACCTTTAATGCTTTTACCGTTATTCCCATAAACCACACTCACTTGGCTTTTAGCATCTGGTCTCAACCATGGCAGCTCGCCTGATCTCATTAATTCAGTTTGTTTTTTTACTAGTCTGTGGGCTAGATCTATTGGAAGTGGCATTAAGGATTCTGTTTCATTGCAAGCATAGCCAAACATAAGACCTTGATCTCCAGCGCCTTGCTCTTCATTTTCTCCTTCACCCTCATTTACACCCTGAGCAATATCTAGAGACTGTTGAGATAATAAGTTTTTAATTTCACAGGTATTTCCATTAAAGCCAAGGACATCATCGTTATAACCTATCCCCAATATTGTTTTGCGAACAATTTCTTCTATATTCGGCTTTGCAAGAGAGGTTATCTCGCCAGCAACAAACACAAGATTGTTTTTTATCATTGTTTCACAAGCAACTCTACTTTCAGGATCGGCAGAAAGATAAGCATCTAAAATAGCATCTGAGATTTGATCACAAACTTTATCTGGATGACCTGCTGAGACAGACTCTGATGTAAAAATATAGCTCATATTATTAATGTATTAAGTTGTGAATCAGATTGCTATTATTACAGTATTTGGCGAAGAAAAATAACAATAATTTTCGATATCTGAATTTTATAGAAATTTGATTTTTTTTTCTATCAATTTAGATTTTAAAATATTATGATTCTTTCTATTTAGGGGAAAAAATTGAATCCATCAGAATCAACAAACGCATTAAGATTTTTATCAATTGATGCTGTACAAAGAGCTAACTCGGGGCACCCAGGAATGCCAATGGGCATGGCAGAAATCGCAGTTGCTCTATGGAAAAACCTTAAACACAACCCATCTAATCCCAGGTGGTTCAATCGGGATAGGTTTGTGCTTTCGAATGGGCATGGCTCAATGCTACTTTACAGCCTCCTCCATTTAAGCGGCTATTCAATAAGCATTGAAGATTTAAAAGACTTTCGTAAATTGAAGTCAAAAACCCCAGGCCATCCAGAGTATGACATTGACAATGGAATTGAGACAACAACTGGGCCATTGGGTCAAGGGATTGCCAATGCAGTTGGAATGGCGATAGCTGAAAAATCTCTATCTGCCCAATTTAACACAAATGATATTTCTCCAATTGATCATTTTACTTATGCATTTGTGGGTGACGGGTGTCTTATGGAGGGAGTTTCTCACGAGGCATGCTCATTTGCTGGGACACATGAACTAGGCAAGCTTATATGTTTTTATGATCAAAACGGAATATCAATTGATGGTGAAATTGATAATTGGTTCACTGACAATACCGAAGAGCGCTTTAATAGTTATGGTTGGCAAACCATATCGGTAGATGGCCATAATATTGATGAAATAGACAAAGCCATAAGTTCAGCAAAATTGGAGGTTTCAAAACCTACAATGATCTTCTGCAGGACAACAATTGGCTTTGGGTCTCCTAACAAATCTGGAACTTCTGGCGTGCACGGTTCTCCACTTGGCGAAGATGAGATAAAGAAAACGAGAGAGGCTCTAGGTTGGGATCATGAGCCATTTAATATTCCTGGTCATGTATATGATTTTTGGGATGCAAGAATTGCCGGCGAAGAACATAACAGTAACTGGGATTCTGTTATGAGCTCATACAAAAGCAAGCATCCAGAAAGATATGTTGAGCTTACAAGAAGAATTGATGGCAAGCTTCCAGCAAATTTTGATACAAAATATGAAAGTTTCTTGAATGAAGCAATGTCTAATGATACTCCAATGGCAACCAGAAAAGCATCTCAAGTATGTTTAGATTTCTTTGTTAAAGAACTTCCTGAACTAATTGGAGGCTCTGCAGATTTAACCCCGTCAAATAATACTTTTTCTAAATCAAGCTCTGCTTTTTCCAATGAAAAGCCAGATGGAAATCATATTAATTATGGTGTTAGAGAGTTTGGAATGTCAGCCATAATGAATGGAATGGTTTTGCATGGCGGTATTAAGCCCTATGGAGCAACATTTTTAGTATTCACAGACTATGCAAGAAATGCCTTAAGGCTTTCAGCTCTAATGGGGCTACCGAATATTTTTGTTTATACTCACGATTCAATAGCTTTAGGTGAGGATGGGCCAACCCACCAACCAATCGAACACTTAGTAACATTAAGGGCAACTCCCAATCTTTATAACTGGAGGCCTGCAGACTTAGTTGAAACTGCCGTTGCATGGAAGCAAGCAGTATCATCCTTGACGTCACCCTCAGCGTTAATATTTAGCAGGCAAAATACCTCAGTATTAAATAGAGATAGCAATCAAGTGAACCTTATTCAAAAAGGAGGCTACCTATTGAAAGAACATGCTAGCCCTGATTTATGCATAATTGCTTCAGGCAGCGAAGTTCAACTTGCATTAGATGCTGCGTCAAACTTGAGTAAAGATGGGATAAATGCAAATATTATTTCAATGCCGTCACTAGATTTATTTTTAGAACAATCAGATGACTACAAGGCGTCTGTTCTGGGTAAAAATCTACCAACGCTTGCTGTTGAAATGGCCCATCCAGATTCTTGGTATAAACTGTTAAATAAATCAGATAAGGTTTTAGGTATTGAGACATTTGGGGAGTCGGCTCCGGCATCAGATCTAATGCAGCATTTCGGCTTTACCATCACCAACGTTGTCTCAATGGCAAAATCTTTATTAGATGAAGAGTCTAGTTGAGCTAAATATTACTGGCAAAAATCTTGTTATTAGGGTGGATATGAATGTCCCTATAAAAAACGGAGTTATAAAGGACTTAACAAGAATCAAAGCTTGTCTACCTTCAATAGAATATGCTCTAGCTAATAACTGCAAGGTGCTTCTTGTGAGTCATTTAGGAAGGCCTATTGAAGGTAAAACTGACAAAGTATTTTCACTAAGCCCAGTTGCAGAAGCTCTATCCAGCATTCTTGATGAGCCGGTGCAATTAATTAACAGCCCTGACAGTGATGACATTTTTAACACAAAAAACAAAGTACAATTATTGGAAAATATAAGATTTTTTAGTGGTGAGATGTCTAACAATTCTTCTTTAGGAAAATTACTAGGGTGTATGGGGGATATATATGTTTTTGATGCTTTTGGTACTGCCCATAGAAAACAAGCCTCAACTCATGCTGCAATTCTTTCAAGCAAAGATTCATGTGGCGGGATCCTATTAAAGCAAGAAATAGAGTCTTTAAATAGGGCCATGTTAAATGCTCCATCACCATATCTAGCTATTATTGGTGGGGCTAAAGTGTCTTCAAAGCTGGGACTCATAAATACATTAAATAAGAAAGCTGATAGCATTATAGTTGGCGGAGGTATTGCAAATACTTTTTTGAAAGCATCAGGATATGAGGTTGGAACTTCGTTAGTTGAAGACTCTATGCTTGATATAGCCTCTAATATGCTTAAGGAGAATAAAATCCTACTACCATCTATGGTGGTCACATCAACCTCTTTTGAAGGCTCTGACGTAAAGCTTAAAAAAATAGATGATGTTACAAGCGATGAAATGATCCTTGACCAAATGCTAACTATAAAAATGCAAGACGTTATCAAAAGTTCAAAATTAATACTTTGGAATGGCCCACTTGGGGTATTTGAGAACCCCCTCTTTTCATTAGGAACAGAAAGTCTAGCTCAAAATATAAAATCCTCTAGCGGTTATTCTATTGCAGGCGGTGGAGAGACCTTAAGCGCTATCAATACATTCATAAACAAAGATGATGTATCATATTGTTCTACTGGTGGTGGCGCATTTTTAGAATATATGGAAGGCAAGAAACTTCCCTCTATTGAGGCTTTAAGCAGATAAAAAATTGGATAAGGAGAAAAAATGGCATTGAATAATATAGAAGAAATAGCTTCATATATAGTTTCTGATGGGAAAGGGATTCTGGCAGCAGACGAGAGCAATCCCACCTGTGGCAAGCGCTTTGATACTATCGGCGTTGAGAACATAGAGAGCAATAGAAGAGATTATAGAGAAATGTTATTTAGAGCGTCAGGCCTTAAACAAAATATCGGAGGAGTGATTCTTTTTGATGAAACGTTAAGACAAGATGCAAAAGATGGTACCCCGTTAATTGATATTATGAATGCAGCAGGAGCACTCCCAGGAATAAAGGTTGATAAAGGCCTAGTTCCAATTTCTGATGGCTCAGATGAAGTTATTACACAAGGCTTAGACGGCTTAAATGATAGGCTTAAAGAGTATGCTGCTATTGGCGCCAAGTTTACAAAATGGAGAGCAGTAATAAAAATTGGAAATGATATGCCCACTGATCAATGCATAGACGGTAATGCGGATGCATTAGCTGAATATGCAAAGCTTGCACAGAATAATGGGCTAGTGCCTATTGTTGAACCAGAAATTTTGATGGATGGTGGCCACACCATAGAACAATCTTTTAACGCATCATCCAGAGCCCTAGCAAGCCTATTCAAATCTTTAAAAAGTAAAGGTGTGAATTTAAAAGGGGTATTGTTAAAACCAAGCATGGTAACACCAGGCTCTGAGGCAACGCTAAAAGCAAGTATCGAAGATGTTGCAAGTATGACCCTCAAATCTCTTAAAGAAAATGTCCCAGCAGAAGTTCCGGGAATAACTTTTCTATCAGGCGGCCAAACAGAAGTGGAAGCAACACAGCATCTCGATGCAATGAATAAGATGGGTGGCTTTAGTTGGAAGTTAAGCTTTTCATATGGAAGAGCTCTCCAAGCAGGAGCTCTTAAAGCTTGGTCAGGCGATGCTGGAAACATATTTATTGCACAAGACATTTTGTCTCACAGAGCAAAAATGAATAATTTGGCAGCTCAGGGTGAATGGAGCATAGATCAAGAAGAAGAATTTTAACGGATTTTAACTTAATTTTTGGAGAATTTAATGGAAATTAATCATATTTCAATTTTTTGTGGAGCGCATGAAGGAAATAATCCTTTATATGCAGATGAGGCTAAGTCCGTTACTGAGATGATAGCCAAAAAAGGAGTTAATGTCGTATTCGGAGGGGGAAATGTTGGCCTAATGAAAATTATCTCTGATACAGCCATAGATAATGGCGTAGAGGCCCTAGGCATTTCTCTCCGCTCATTATATGAACTAGAGCTTGTAAATCCAAGAATAGATGAAGTTGTTGTGGCCGAAACTCTTCTAGATAGAAAGGATGTTTTTATGGATAGATCTGATGCATTCATAGTTTTACCTGGCGGCGTTGGATCCATGGATGAACTATTTGAGGTGATGGCCAGTAATCAGTTAGGCATTATTAATAAACCTGTAGGAATACTAAATACAGCTGGATATTACGATCATTTAATAGCCTGGATGGTAAAAGCGGTTGATGAGGGTTTTATAACAAAAGCTAATTTTGATGATTTAATAATTGCTGATACCCCCAAGGAGCTAGTTGAAGCTATACTTTCTAACACAAGGCCTGCAGACACAGATTGGACGAATAGACTGGGGCTTTAGACTACTTTTCCTTGCTTACAAGCAATCCCACTTCAAACAATATCCACATTGGAATGGCCAGGAATAGCTGAGAAAATATATCTGGCGGGGTTAAAAGCATACCTATAACAAAGAATAATAAGATTAAGTAAGGTCTTGAGGCTGCCAAAGTAGACTTCTTAACAACACCTGATCTCACAATAAGAAATGTAGCTATCGGCATTTCAAAAGCAATACCAAAAGCAAATACAAGCTTCATTACAAAACCTATATATTGAGAAATATCTGTCATTATTAGAACTGAGCCTGGAGCAATTCCAACAAAAAATTTAAAAATTATTGGGCAAACAACAAAATATGCAAATGCCATCCCCGTACTAAATAAAACTACTGTAGACAGCATCAATGGCCCGATAAACAACCTCTCATTCTTAAACAAACCAGGCGCTATAAACGACCATAGCTCATAAAAAAAATAGGGCATAGAGACTAAAAATGCAGAAAAAATAAGCAGTTTGAAGGGCGCCATAAACGGGGAAGTGACTTGAGTAGCTATCATTGAGCTATTTTCAGGTAGGGATGCAATTAAAGGCGATGCAAAAAAATTAAATAAATCAGAGGCGAATGGAGCTCCAACTAAAACAGCAAAGCCAATCAAAGCAACTACTCTTAAAAGTCTGGTTCGCAGCTCAAGAAGGTGAGATGTCAGCGTGTCTTTACTCATTTTTTTTAGAAGTTCCTGACAAATTCAGTTCTTCCATTCTCATTTCATTGAATACATCTTTTTTTATCTCATCAGTTCCAATTTCTGATTCAAGATCTCTTTTAAAATTAGTAATAGTAAGCTGAATTTTTTTGTAAACTTTAACAACGAACTTCACCACATCTGGAAGTCTCGTTGGGCCAACTATAAAAAGACCAACAACTAGTATTAGTAAGATTTCTAAAAAACCAACTTGAAACAATTTCTATTCTTCTTCTTTTTTAGAGTCTTCTTTAACACCATCTTTAAAGCCTTTAACAGCTCCACCAAGATCAGACCCAATATTTTTCAATTTTTTAGTACCAAAAATTAGACCAACTATGAGAAGAATAATTATTAGCTCTTGCCATCCAAATCCCATATATTTCTCCTAAATTATTTTGTGAGCATTGCTAAAGCAATGATAGCTATTATAACAACTACACTGGCTCTTATCATGAATTTTTCTTTTTGAAGCTGGAGCTCCATTTTTTTAATCCTAAGTTCATTGGATTTTTGGTTCTTTGCAAACCCTCTAAGATCATCAAGAGTCTCGTAAACAATGGAAGGAAGTTCTGATGCTTTGTGTAAGATATCCTCTTTATTGTCTAAAATAAAATCTTTTAATTTAAGCGGATTAAGTTGATTTTTAAGCCAATTATCTAAGTACGGCTCTGCAATGCCCCAAAAATCTAATTCAGGGTAAATTTGCCTTCCCATCCCCTCAATATGAATAAGTGTCTTTTGCAAGAGAACAAGTGATGGCTGAAGTGAGAGCCCAAATGGGCGAGTGCTCTGAAAGAGATATAATAGCAACTTTCCAAACTCAATCTCTGATAATGGCTTTTCAAAAATTGGTTCACAACATGCCCTAAGAGTATTTTCTAGATCTATTGGATTGGATGATATATCAACCCACCCAGACGAAATAAATAGTTGAGATAAAGACTTATAATTCTGCTTTAGAACGGCTTGCAGCATTCTAGCAAGAATATACCTTTCTTCATTAGAGAGGGATCCTGAAATAGCACAATCTATTGCTATATAGCCAGGATTTTCAGGATTATCTTTTGCCACAAAAATATTTCCAGGATGCATGTCTGCATGAAAAAAGTTATCTCTAAAAACTTGGTTTAAAAAAATCATCACACCATTCTCGGCAAGCAACTTTTTATCAATACCGTGATCTTCAATTTGTTTTATATCTGTGCAAGGAATCCCATCTATTTTTTCTACAACCATGACGTTGGATGTTGTTAATTCCCAGTATATTTCTGGAATATAGAGCTCATCTGAATCAAGGAAGTTTTTTCTTGTTCGACTGGTATTTGATGCCTCTAAACGAAGATCAAGCTCTCTTAGAATGGTTGATTCATAATTTTTAACAACCTCTAAAGGTTTAAGCCTATTGCTTTCTTTATATGTTGCATCAACAATTTTTGCTACAGCTCTGAGAACTCTCAAGTTTCGCTTAACATCTCTATGAATATTAGGCCTGAGGACTTTTACTACAACAGATTTTCCATTTCTAAGCGTTGCTTCATGGACTTGCGCCAAAGATGCCGCAGCTAGAGGCTCATCATTAAAGTGCTCAAAAATATTTTCTACTGAGTCACCCAACTCATTCTCAATAATTTTTTTAAGTTTTAAAGTATTAAAAGGCTTGCATTGATCAGTCAGCCTTTGAAGATCTTTTGCAGTCCCTTCATCAAGAATATCAGTTCGTGTTGATAGTAATTGCCCAAACTTTATAAATATTGGCCCAAGCGACTGTAAATAACTAACTGCCTTCTCTCCATTGGGCGAGAAGAAAATATTATTTTTTGCCCCTAAAATTCCCATTCTTGCGAGCTCGTACATAAGAATAAAAATATTGAACATTAGTTGACCCTTGCCTCCAACCTGTCAATTCTGATGTGTAGATCACGAAATTGTTTATGCAGTTTTCCAGCTTTTGATTTTATATTATCATCTCTAGACAATATTCCTTTGTGCAGCTGAGAGGAAATAAAGGCTGCATTATTTCCAAAATACTTATCAATTAAATAAATAATATCTACATTAGACTTTTGAATAAGATTAAAAAAAACCATTGCAAGCTCGACATCGCCTAGAATAATTTGCTTGGTTATCTTTTTTTTAAAGATGATATCAATAAGATCATTAAGCTCTGGATTAATTTCAAAATCTAAATTCTTTCTTGATGAGAAGGTTATTTTTCTGACATCCTTGTTTAACTCAATATAAATGGGCAAATGATTTTTTACACTGACTTTAAAGCATAGCGGATATATCTCATAAAAGGACCGCCTTGTATTAGGTGAAGCCTCTTCCAGATCCTTTAAAAATTCTGAAATCATTTCTTTGATATTAATTTTTATTAGCGACATGAATTGCAACTATTCCATTGAATAGATTATAAAATTTACAGTTATTGAACCCTGATTCAAGAACCATATCTTTTAAAGATTCTTGATCTGGGTGCATTCTTATAGACTCAGCTAAATATTGGTAACTATCGCTGTCATTGGCCAAAATAGATCCTAGCTTTGGGAGAATATTGAATGAGTACCAGTCGTATATTTTAGAGAATGTTTTATTTTTTGGTTTTGAAAACTCTAAAATAAGAAGCCTACCATCATCTTTTAAACAGCGACTCATTTCGGCAATGCCTGACTCTTTGTTAGTAAAATTTCGCAAACCAAACCCAATTGTAATAACATCAAATTGTTTATCAGCAAACGGCAAGATCTCACCATTTAATTGACAGAAATGACAATTCTTACCAAAGCTTTCATTGATTGATCTATCTCTTCCCTCTCCTAGCATCTCCATATTTATATCTGTCATGAAAACTTCTGTTTCTGGATATTCATTTAGGATTAGCTTAGCAATATCTCCAGTGCCACTCGCAATATCTAGAACTTTTTCTTTATTACTGATACCCGAAAGCTCAACAAGAATTTTTTTCCAGACTCTATGCATCCCCATAGACATTGCATCGTTCATCACATCATAATTTTCTGCCACAGATGAGAATACACCCTTAACGTGGCTTTGTTTCTCACTAGAATCAACTTCTTTAAAGCCAAAATGTGTTTTATCCTTCACCGAGTTCCTCATCTCTAAATTTAATAAAGTTATTGTATCGTGTTGTATTAATATTATGTATTTTAAGATTTTTAACTACAGCACAACCTTTATCCTTAAGATGCTTACAATTTCGAAACTTACAACCTTTAGACAATTCATAAATTTCAGAAAAGCCTTTAATAATATCTATTTTTTTCCAGCCACTTATTGGCAGGTCTCTCACCCCAGGTGAGTCTATAATATGCGTTACTTTATTTATTTCATACATAGTAGAAATTGATGTTGTATGAACTCCTTGGTTATTTGAAAGAGCCGATGTTTTAATATTTTTATTAGTTAGGGCTGAGGTCAGTGTTGATTTGCCTGCTCCAGAGTTACCAACCAAAATGATACTTTTATTATTCAGATAAGTTATTAATTTATTCAAGTTAAGCCTTTTCTTTGCCGAAATGCTTATAACCTCTATCCCTAAATCAGAATATAATTTAATTTTCTCCTTAAACTCATTAGAAGAATTTAAATCCATTTTATTTTCAATTATAAATGGAACGATTCCAGATAAATTTGATGAAAGTAACCATTTATCAATAAACTCATATGATGTTTTTGGTTCATTGGTTACCAAAATACCAATATGAGAAATATTGGCAGCAATAGCTTTATTTTTTTGCTTTGCATTTCTTGCCAATAAAGAGCTCCTTTTTTTTCGAGTAACAATCTTTGCTTTTTTCTCCTTACTATCAGATATTTTTTCAATCTCCACCACATCTCCCACCACAACATCTTTTATTGCAATGCAGGGTATCAACTCCTCTTCAACTTTCACCAAACAAGTGTTAGAGTAAAATTCGATTACAATTCCCGTTTGAACTTTTTCCATATAAAGCACAAAATACACCATAGGAGACAATTTAAAAAGGCATGAAAACATTACAATCAAGAGATAATTTAATTTGGATTGATCTGGAGATGACAGGACTTGATCCAAATAAGGAAAAAATTATTGAAATAGCAACTTTGGTTACAGATTCTCAGTTGAATATTATAGCTGAGGGGCCAAATTTAATAATCAATCAACCAGTCTCTTTGTTGGATGCCATGGATGATTGGAATCAAAATCAACATGGCTCGTCAGGCTTGATTGAAGAAGTAAAGAAAAGCAATATAACTATGCAAATGGCTGAAATTGAAACTTTAGAATTTATTTCTAAATATGTTGGGCATAAGCAATCCCCAATGTGTGGAAATACTGTTTCACATGATAGAAGGTTTCTCATTAAATACATGCCAAGGCTGGAAGAATATTTTAACTATAGGCACATAGATGTGTCTTCATTTAAAGAAGCGGCAGTAAGGTGGATGAACGGGGCTCAGGTCTATACAAAAAACGGGTCTCACAGGGCCATGGGAGATATTAAAGATTCTGTTGGAGAGCTTTTATTTTACAAAGACTTGTTTCTTCCCGATCAATAAATATTATTTATTAATAGGTTGAATATTTAATGGGAAAGGGCTCACCCTGTCTTTATTTTTTTTTATTTTTGCTTCGCCAGTTTCTCTAACTTCATCTATTCTTAGAATGGCATTAATGGGTATATAACTTCTCTCAACTTGAGCAAATTCTTTCTTTAGTTTCTCAGACGAAGGGTCAACTACTAGCTGTTTATCTTTATTAAATATATACTCCTCAACCTCGATAAAGCCGTACATATCACTTTGATAAATTTGTTTTGCAAAAACTTCGTAAATTTCACCAAGTTGAATAAAAATTATCTTGTAAACACTTTTCATATTCATAATACTTAATATATGGGAACAAAACTTTATATTAAAACCTTCGGATGTCAAATGAATGAATATGACTCTGAAAAGACAGTTGATATTTTAAAAGATAAAAAAAATGTTACGGTTACCGATAACCCAGAAGATGCGGATATTGTCCTACTCAATACATGTTCTATTAGGGAAAAGGCAGAGGCCAAAGTTTACTCAGATCTCGGAAGGCTTCGTAAGCTTAAAGAAAAAAACCCAAATCTAAAAATTGGCGTCGGGGGCTGTGTTGCTACTCAGGAAGGCAAAAATATAATGAAAAGGGCTCCTTATGTTGATTTAATATATGGCCCACAGACACTTCATAAAGTTCCAGAATTACTAGACATTAAAAAAGACAGCGGCATAAAAGCAATCGACATAACATTCCCAATTGAAGAAAAATTTGATTCTCTGCCCTCTCCTTCATCATCAGGCCCTTCAAGCTTTGTATCTATTATGGAGGGATGCTCAAAGTACTGCTCATTCTGTGTTGTCCCATATACTAGAGGCGATGAAGTTAGTAGAAAACCAGAGCAAATTTTTGATGAGATTGCTAGGCTGGTTGAGCAAGGCGTTTCTGAGATAACTTTTATAGGGCAAAATGTTAACTCATATATGATGCCTTTGAATGGAAGAATGTTAAGGCTATCAGACCTCATTGAAATTTCGAGTCATATAGACGGCGTAAAAAGAATTCGATATACAACATCACACCCACTTGATATGACAGACGATTTAATTGATGTGTATAAGTCAGTTCCGCAATTAGTTAGCCAACTTCATCTACCAGTCCAATCCGGATCTAATGCAATTCTTCAGAAAATGAAAAGGAACTATACAACTGAACACTTTATTGATGTTGTAACCAGGATTAAAAAAACAAGGCCTGATTTGCGAGTCTCTTCAGATTTTATCGTTGGCTTTCCAGGAGAAACAAAGAAAGATTTTGATCTTACAATGGAGCTGGTAAATCTAATAGAATTTGATTCATCTTTTAGTTTTGTATATTCACCAAGGCCTGGGACGCCCGCAACAAAACTTAATGATCCTGTTAGTTTAAATGAAAAAAAAGAAAGACTAAGTATCTTGCAAGCCGCTTTGAATTCCTTTCATCATGAACATAGCATTCAAATGGAGGGAGGCATTGAAAGATGCCTTGTTACTGGAATTGCTAAAAAAAGTCCTGACCAACTTCAGGCCAGAACAGAGTGTAACAGAGTGGTTAATTTTGATTTCACCAATTCTGATCTTATAGGTAATCTCATAGACATAAAGATTGAAAAAGCACTTGCAAACTCTTTATTAGGTTCAATACATAAGAATTAAGTGTAAAATTAATAATTAATGCAAGAAAATCAAAACTCTTTAAAAAATATTTCCCTAGAGCCCTCCAGTGCCTCAAGAATAGCAGCATTTGTTGGAGAGCTTAATGGGAATCTCAAGCTTGTTGAAAAAACTTTTGAAGTTAAAATTTTTCATAAAGGCGACGAGCTAAAGATTCAAGGAAAAACCAAAAATGTTAAGCATGCATCAAATGCAGTTTTAGATTTATATAATCTAACTAATAAAAGCATTGAGCTCAGCAAAGAATCAGTTCATTTGTGTGTTCAGTCACATCTAAATTTGAGCATTGGCCAAGAAACATCATTTAACGCTTTTTCAAATATTGAAATTAGAACACCAAGAAAAACAATTAAGGCAAGAGGTAAGAATCAACAAGAGTATATAAAAAAAATCTATTCTAGAGAGCTTGTTTTTGGCATTGGACCGGCGGGAACTGGTAAGACTTTTTTAGCAGTAGCTTGCGCAGTAGATGCTCTATTAAACGAAAAAGTTAAAAGAATAGTTCTTATAAGGCCTGCGGTTGAGGCTGGCGAAAAACTGGGCTTTCTTCCTGGAGATCTTTCTCAAAAAGTAGACCCATATTTACGACCTCTTTACGACGCTCTTTATGAAATGCTTGGCATGGAAAGAGTTAACAAACTAATTGAAAAAGAAATTATTGAAGTTGCCCCACTCGCTTATTTAAGAGGAAGAACTTTAAATAATAGTTTTATTATTATGGATGAAAGCCAGAACACTACACAAGACCAAATGAAGATGGTTCTCACAAGAATGGGATTTGGCTCAAAAGCAGTTATCAATGGTGATCTGACCCAGATCGACCTTCCTAAACACTCAATATCAGGCCTTCAACATGTTATGGGAGTAATGGACGGAGTGAAAGAGATAGGAGTCACTCAATTCCAATCAAATGATGTTGTAAGGCATCCTCTTGTAAGAAAAATAATAGATGCTTATGAGAAATTTGAGCAAAAAATTTCAAGTTGAACCAGCTTAATATAAACGATACTGAAGCCAGACTTTCTGCAAAGACAAAAGATATGCTATCTGATATGGCAAGCGCTATTTTGGTTAAAGAATGCATCAAACCATCATCAGTAAATTTAAAAATAGTAACAAACAACGAAATAGCAAAATTGAATAAAATTTTTCGAGGCAAAGATGCCCCTACCAACGTACTATCTTTTACGAACAATGATGTATCAAAGCCTGTAACCAATAACCTTGGTGATATTGCAATAAGCTATGAATTCGTTAAAAAAGAAGCAGACGAGCTAGGGAAAAATAAACGTGATCATCTTATGCACATGCTTGCTCACGGTTTATATCATATAATAGGCTACGACCATGAAAATGAGGCTGATGCAGCCATCATGGAGGAGAAAGAAATTTTAATATTAAAAGAATATAAAATAGACAACCCATACTTATAATAACGAATGAATCAAAAACTAGAAAAAGAAGAACCTAAGCCTCCGTCGGGAATCATTGCCAGGCTAAAAAAATATTTTAGAAATCCATTTTTCATAAAAACGCAAACAGTAGCAGAGGTAGCTGACTTCTTGAAGGATGCTGTTGATCAAAATATTATTGATAAAGAGGCTGAATCGATTGCTAATAAGGCTATTAGGCTTGGATCAACAACAGTAAAAGAAATTATGGTGCCAAAGGTAGACATGGTTACTGTAACTATTAATGAAGAAACAAGTGTCATCATTGATAGAATAATTGATTCTGGTCACTCGAGATACCCTGTATTAGGGGCAGAAAGAGATGAAGTAAGCGGGATTTTGTTAGCTAAAGATATTTTACCTAAAATAGTAAATGGAAATGATAGCTTTGAAATAAGTGAAATGCTTCGCGAGCCCAATATTGTCCCAGAAACAAAAAAAGCCGATGCTTTATTGGAAGAATTTAAAAAAGATAGATCCCATTTAGCAATTGTCATTGATGAGTATGGAACAATATCTGGCCTAGTAACAATCGAAGACATTCTTGAGGAATTGGTTGGTGAAATTGAAGATGAGCACGATATAGAAGAAGATGAAATTATTAAGTTATCAGAAGGTCGTTATACAGCAGACGCAAAAATAGAGTTAGAAGTGTTTATAGATTATTTTAAGATGAACATAGACCCAATGAGCATAGATGCTGAAACTTTAGGAGGGTTTATTATTTCATCTCTAGGCGTATTGCCTAAGATAGGCGATGAAATAAGTTTAGATAACATAACAATAATTGTATCTGATGCTGATGATAGAAAAATAAACAAGGTCTCAGTTAAAGTAGCCTAATGAATTTTAACAAAAGCCTAACGCCATTTATTTTCGGCATTATAGGAATTTTTTCATTTGCACCATTTTCAATAAAACCCCTAATTTTTTTTTCCTATGCTTACTTAATAAGAGAGCTAGTATATAAAAATAATAGCAGACTAAAAAAACTATTTTACTGGTCACTTGGGCATTGGGGGTTTGGAATGTCTTGGTTAATAGTAAGTGTTTACTATTATGGTGAGACTAGTATATATGTATCAATACTGATTTTTGTATTATTAGTACTTCTGTTGTCATTGGCGTTCTCAGCCCCTTTGCTTTTCATATCTAAGCTGCTTATTAAAACATTTGAAAGAGGCGGCATTGTTAATCTTATATTAATATCTAGCGCCTTGATGCTTAGCGAAATAAGCATGAATTATCTTCTGTATGGGGTTCCTTGGCTTATTGCCGGAGCAACCTTGTTGGATACAATTTCACAGGGTGTTTATCCAATCCTTGGAGCGCTTGGGGCATCATTTATAATTTATTTTTGCTCCTCATTAATTGCTTCAAGGTCAAACTCAAGAAGCTATACACTTTTAATATATTGCTTGTTGCCATTTATAATTTCTTTTCCAAAAGAATCATCTATTATTAATGAAAATAATAAAGATTTAGCTTTCTCAATTATCCAACCATCAACTGATCCATTTCAGAAATACAACCAAGGTTATGCAGAAAAAATTGAGGATAATATAATTGAACTTGTTGAACAAAGCTCGAAAGCATCAAAGCTACTAGTTCTTCCAGAAGCAGAACTTCCATATGCATATGAAGATGAAAGATTTAAGAGGTTTCAGCAAAAGCTCCCTAAAAATACAATTATGGGTGCCTGGAGTTTTGCCGATGGTAATTTATATAACTCAATCATCAGTACTGAAGGGGGTCCTCAGTATAATAAGGTTCATTTAGTTCCTTTTGGCGAGTTTATTCCATTTGAAAAGTATTTAAGAGGATTAATATCATTTTTTGATATGCCTATGTCAAGTGTGCATGGTGGCTCTAAAGATCAAGACTTGATGTATTTAGATTTCATTAATAATATAAGCTACTCTGCATTAATATGTTTTGATATTGCATTTAGTGAATCTGTTAGAAAAAGCAACATAAGTTCTAAATTTATTATAAACGTATCAAATGATACATGGTTTGGGAATTCTATAGGCCCATATCAACACCTACATTTGGCACGAATTAGAGCTCACGAAAATAATAGATGGCTGATAAGAGCAGCAAATGATGGTTTCTCGGCTATCATAAATAATAAAGGAACAATTGTTCAATATATTGAGAAAGGAGAAAAAGGGGTATTGAATGGATCACTTCAATACATTGAAAATAGGTCTTTTTACTCTAAATATGGTTATTTATTTTCGTATATTTTAAGTATATCTGCTTTATTTTTTTCAATTATAATAAATTCATGGCAAAGATCAGATTACTAACTATTTTACTCATGCCCTTATTCGGTATTTGTAATGATATATCTATAGAAATTAGAATTGCAGAACAAAGATTATATGTTTTGCAGGGACCGCAAAAAATTTCTAGTTATGCTATTTCTTCATCATCATATGGTGAGGGTAGTGTTGCAAACTCATTTAAAACTCCTTTAGGGATGCACTCTATACAATCTATGATCGGAGATGGTGCTGAAACTTATAGTATTTTTAAGGCTAGAATTAATACTCAAAGACGTGCAAAAGTTATTCATGAACACATAGACACGGATAATGATTTTGTTACATCAAGAATATTATGGCTAACAGGTGAAGAGCCTGGTAAAAATAGTGGTACCGGAATAGATTCATACTCAAGATATATTTATATCCATGGAACGCAAGAAGAGGGACTAATAGGGTCTAAAGCATCACATGGTTGCATTAGAATGTTTAACGAAGATGTAATAAGGCTATATGATATTGTTAAAAAAGGAACAAAAGTTAATATTTTAATCTAAAAGTTTTTGTTTCCAATGCTTGGACTATTGAATGCAAGCCTTTCCTCTCTTTCATTGGTCTCAGGAGCATTTTCAAGCTTTTTATCATCAGCAGCTAGATCCAAGAGCATTTTTGATGGAGTAAAAGACTCATCTTTTGTTAATTCTTTATATTTATTAAGTCTTTCAACAACCTCTTTAATCCCTAGTGTATTGGCATGGTGCATCGGACCACCCCTCCATATTGGGAACCCATAACCATTTATATATACTACATCCATATCAACCGCTCGCTGAGCCACACCTTCGGATAATATTTGCGCACCTTCATTCACTAGTGAAAGTATGCATCTGTCTACGATCTCCACATCAGAAATATCTCTTCTTTCAATACCATTGTTAGAAGAAATCTTTCTATAAACCTCTTCATTTTCTGGAGCCGGATTAGGCGCTCTAGAACCCTCGCTGTAATTGTAAAATCCTTTATTATTTTTTTGACCAAACTTGCCTTGTTCACATAGCTCGTCGTTAATCCTTGATGCTAGCGGAGCATCTTTCCCACTGAGTTTTCTTGCTCGCCATCCCAAATCAAGCCCAACTAGGTCTAACATCCTAAAGGGTCCCATACTCATTCCAAATGATTCAAGAGCTTGATCTACTTGATGGGGCAGGGCGCCTTCTAGTAAAAGCATATTTGCTTGAGTTGTGTATCCTGAAAGCATTCTATTTCCAATAAATCCTGGCGCATTTAGTGAAACTACCGAAGCCTTTTTGAGCTTTTTACCCAGCGACATTACAGTGGCAAGTGTTTCGTGGCTAGAAGCATCTCCCCTGACAACTTCTAAAAGCCTCATAATATTTGCAGGGCTAAAAAAGTGAGTACCTACTACCTTATCAGGCCTACTCGTTGCTTGTGCTATTGAATCTATATCAAGACCTGAGGTATTAGATGCAAGTATGGCATCGCTATTCACATGTTCGTCCAGGCTCTTAAATATTGATGTTTTAAGTTCTAAATTTTCGTATACAGCCTCCACTACAATATCTACTTTTTTAATATCTTCATAGTTTAAGCTTGATGTTATCAGCCCAAAAACAGAGTTTTTTTGGTCTTCATTTATTCGTCCACGTTTTACCATATAGCTATAATTAGCCTCAATTACACCAATGCCTCTTTTTAAATTATCAGCATCTTGATCTATTATGTGAACAGGAATCCCAGCATTAGCAAAACACATTGCAATACCTCCACCCATCGTTCCCGAACCAATTACTGCTGCACTATTAATTTTTTTAAGTTGAGTCTCTTTAGGGACATCTACTATTTTTGATGCAGCTCTTTCTCCAAAAAAGATATGGATCATGGCCTCTCTTTGAGGATGAAGTAAACATTCTAGAAAGTATTCTCCTTCTTTTTTGAGTCCTTCGTCAAAGTCATCACAGTCAATCGCTGCTTCTATACATTTAATTATTTGGCCTGGAGCAAATTGACCTTTTCTTGTTTTAGCCGCAAGAGCCTTAGCTTCAATTAAAACATTATCTGAGTTCCTTGCTTCAATGACCTTTTCATTCAAATCTCTTACTTTTGGATGCTTGCTGGAAGATTGAGCCTTATCCAAAGCAAATTTAATAGAATCTTCTAGTATATTTTCAGAAATCAAGTCAACAACACCAAGCGAATATGCTTTTTGTGCAGATATATGAGCACCCGATATTATCATTTTTAAAGCTTCTGAAGGGCCAATAAGCCTAGGAAGTCTTTGTGTTCCTCCTGCTCCAGGTAATAATCCTAAATTAACCTCAGGGAGGCCCACGAATGCTTCTTTGGAGGCTATTCTATAGTTACAACACAATGCAGTCTCTAGACCGCCACCAAGTGCTAGCCCATTAATTGCTGCTACTACCGGTTTTGATGAGAACTCTATTTTTCTGAATACTTCATTAAGGCTGTGACCCTCTCCAGATCCACCAAACTCTGATATATCAGCTCCAGCAATAAAAGCTCTGCCCTTTCCAGTTATTACAATAGCTTTCACGTCTGGATCCTCTTCAGCCCTTACCATTCCATCAAAAGCGCCTTGGCGAACTCCATCACTTAATGGGTTCACTGGGGGATTGTCTACTGTAAGCACAGCTACACCGTTAATCACTTCATATAAAACAGTACCTTTCATTTAACTACCTATAATAATTTGTAAATGCATTATACCTAAAAATCTTTAATTTTATTTATAAAAGGTATTGATAATTGATTATAAATAATTATAATAGTGGTCTCAGCAATACTCTCCCCCCTAAAGTAGGTTGCTGAATCCTCTGAAATTATTGGAGGGCCTCTGCCCTCCATGATTTTTTTAACTTTTTAAGATAAGATATGAGAAACATTAAAGATACATTTGAGATAATTTTTTTAGCTACCCTTTTTGTTTCTTCAGTTATAGCAATTATCCCAACTGTTTAATTTTCTAATTAACTGGGCCCAAATGAACAAAATATATTTAATACTGCTTTTATCTATGCACTCATTTTCATGCTCAGACTTGCTTAATACAGACATCAGAAAGCTTGATTCAGCTGAAGTTGTAAATTTATGTGAATTTCAAGATGAGGTAATTCTAGTTGTTAATGTTGCCAGTAGATGTGGGTTCACATATCAGTATGAGGGATTGCAATCCTTATATAGCAATTACAAGGAACAAGGCTTTGTAGTTATAGGCATCCCATCACGTGATTTTTTATTTCAAGAATATAAAGAAGAAGGCGATGTTGCTGAATTTTGCTCAACAGAGTACGGAGTTGAATTCCCTATGTTTGCTACGGCCAAAGTAACGGGTAAAAAAGCGCATCCTTTCTATAAAAAATTAAAAGCTCAAAGTGGAGTTTCACCAACCTGGAATTTTAATAAGTTTCTAATATCTCGCGAAGGACAAGTAACTGATACATTTGATAAAAATGTTGAACCAAACTCCTTGGAATTATTGTCTAGAATAGAATCTCTTCTTTAATCTGATACCAAAACGGTTTTCGGCTTATTTATAGCAAATATTCCATTATCAACTACTCCCGCTATACCATTTATTTTGTATTCCATGTCTAGTGGATTTTGAAGATTTAGGCCGGTAACATCAATAACTTGGTTGCCCTGATCAGTAACAAATCCTTGCCTATAAGTTGGAATTCCCCCTAAAGAGAGTATTTTTCTAGATACAAGACTTCTGCTTTCAGGTATTACCTCTATTGGAAGAGCAAATACTCCCAAATTTTTAACAAGTTTTGATTTATCTACAATACATATAAAGTGATCAGATGCAGAAGCAACTATTTTTTCTCTTGTATGCGCACCACCACCACCTTTAATCAGCGAATAATCCTCTGATACCTCATCAGCTCCATCAATATAGAAAGCAATATTATTTACACCGTTTAACTCATAAACTTTTATCCCAGCGTCTTTTAAAATAGCAGATGAGCGATCTGAGCTTGACACAGCCCCATCAAACATATGTTTATACGCCTTAAGTTCTTCAATAAAAAAATTAACAGTAGTGCCAGTGCCAATGCCTATAATCATTTTTTCAGAAAGTTTATTTTCTAAAAAATTTATTGCTTGTTTAGCAACATTTATCTTTGAGCCGCTCATGCAGTTATAATACTAGAAATTTATATTTAAAGAAGAATAACGTTGCGCATAAAAATAAAAAAAACAGGATCTTTCAAGCATTCAGCTAAATATTTAAAGTTAATAGAGGATGCTAAGGTTTATGATGTAGCCTTAAAAACTCCAATTACTTTTGCTCCAAATATATCCCAAAAGGAAAAAAATAAAATTTATTTGAAAAGAGAAGATCTCCAGCCTGTTTTTTCATTTAAAAATAGAGGAGCATACAACAAGATTATAAACCTTAACGACAAACAGAAGAGGTCAGGTGTTATTGCAGCCTCAGCTGGCAATCACGCCCAAGGCGTTGCGGTTTCTTGCAAAGCATTAAAGATTGAATGTTTAATAGTTATGCCTGTTACCACTCCAGAAATAAAAGTTAAAGCTGTTAAAAGACATGGAGCTAAAATACTTCTTCATGGCGATAATTATGATGCTGCTGTAAAAGAGGCTAAGAAAATTAGTCAGAAAGAAGGTTATGCATTTGTTCATCCTTTTGATGATAAATATACAATAGCTGGGCAAGGGACAGTTGGCAAAGAAATCCTTGATTCTGAAGATAACTATGATGTCATTTTCGCTCCCGTCGGCGGTGGAGGTTTATTGGCTGGGATATCTGCATGGACTGCACAAAATAAAAGCAAAGTAAAAGTAATTGGTGTAGAAGTTGAAGATTCTGCATGTTTGTGTGAAGCCTTAAAAGCAAATAAGAGAGTTCGATTAAAAGAAGTTGGGCTTTTTGCAGATGGTGTTGCGGTTGAGCAGGTAGGTAAGAAAAATTTTGATATTATTAAGGAGTGTGTAGATGAGGTTATAACCGTCTCAGTAGATGAGGTTTGTGCTTCAGTAAAGGACATATTCGAAGACACAAGAATTTTATCTGAACCAGCAGGAGCACTGGCGCTAGCTGGGTTAAAAAAATACTCAAAAAAAGTTAATGGTAAAAAGCTGATCGCAATTAGCAGTGGAGCCAATGTAAACTTTCAAAGACTGAGCTTTATTGTTGAAAGATCGGAGCTTGGAGAAAATAAAGAAAAAATAATGAGCATCAAGGTTCCAGAGCAGCCTGGTAGCTTTTTAGGGCTTGCAAAAATGTTCGGAAGCTTTCAGATCTCGGAATTTAATTATAGAAAATCAAGCTCATCAGTAGCACATGTTTTGGTTGGGATAAGAACTAATTCAGAAGCTTCCTTTAAAAAACTTAAAGATAAGCTCAAAAGAAAAAAATATAAATTTGATGATTTAACCGCTAATGAAATATCAAATGATCATTTAAGGCATATGGTTGGTGGGAGAATAAATCACACACTATCTCAAAATGTAAATGAAAGGATATTTAGAGCTGAGTTTCCTGAAAGGCCTGGAGCCTTATTAAGTTTTCTAGAGAAATTTGGTAACGAATGGAATATCTCATTATTCCATTATAGGAATCTTGGATCAGCATTTGGAAAGATCTTAATTGGGATAGAAGACGGAGAGAAAGATTCTAATAAGTTAACAAGACAATTGATCAATACAGAAGTACTTTTTTCAGAAGAGACAAACAATAAAGCTTACAAGAGCTATTTAAAATAATAGTTAATATTTTAGTCTAATTTTAATAGAGACAATCTCATTCGAAGGGTTGCTCCAAGCATCCTGAAACAAGCCTGAGTAAGCTTCATCCTCATCTTCTAAATCAACATTACCCCCTCTAGAATATACAAGATAAATATTAGAGAGAGGAGCAAATTCATATTTATATCTTAATTGAAAAGCAGCTTGGCCAATATTAAACGGAAGAACATCCTCATTATTTTGAGCTAAATAGCCTTGTTGACTCAAAACAAGGCTCCTAGGAGACTGTGATTTTAGAGCAATAAATTGTGATTTGAGTCTTAGCTCATGCTTTAAACCCTTAAACCAATTAAGGTTAAACGATATCTCCCGCCTGCTTAAATTACTTGATGAAAATTTATTTTCTTGAAGCCACCTCAGCCATTCCTTTTCTTTCTTCGCAATAAAGTTAATGCTCATAGTTAAATTTTCATCTATTGAATATTTTGTCCCAAACTTAAAAAAACTTTTCTTATAGCCTTTTGAATCCCAAGTGTCATATCTTGGAGATCTATCAAAACTCACCCTCCAGTCATATTCTAAATCTCGAGATATTACCCCCTCGTAATCTGCAGTGATACTTTTAGAGGATTTAATTTTTGCGAAAGGGTAGAGTTCATTTTTTCTTGTAATAGTAGTATTTTTACCTGACGTCTTTAGGGTAATAAAAGCATTAAATTTTGATCCATCCTTATAGAAGTACTCAAATTGAGGGTTAATAAAGAAAGGGTTCGTATTGCCTCTTGTGTCTCCACTTAAAGACCACCACAATGAGAGCTCAGACATATTGATATTAGATTCATCTCCATAGCTTGTATTTTGCCTTGATGATCTTGAGCTTAATTGGAAATAATCTGCATCTTTAAGATAACCAAAATCATTTAGATCTAAATTCTTATCAAAGTATCTCAGTGTGGTATTGGTGTTGTTATTCCTATTAGGCCTATAGCGCATCGACGCTTTAAATCCATACCCGCTACTATTTTCAACTTTTGATGAAAGTATTGTTGAAGCTATTCTAATTTTATCTGAATAAATTTTATCAAAATCTATTGCATTTACGGTTGATGCTTCGCCAGTAAACTCATTTTTTACATTTGTAATCACGTGTCCAAAAGTTGCTTCTCCTACTTTTCCTCTAGACCGAAAGGCTGAGAATTTTTTCCCTTTAGAAAAGGGTTCATCTGACTCACTTGCTACAAAAAGACCTATATCAAAATTATCCTTTTTTTGAGTAAATCTAAATGCATAGTCTAAATCAGAGTAGGTTTTTTTTGATGCATTGCATGCTTCCTCATCAGCTGATTGCAAGCAATTATAATCTGGTACAGAACCTATCCTTCTCGTATTTATAACTGTAAACTTATCTCTATCTTTGATGGTGAATAGCGAATGGTTTTCAGTAAAGAAGGCCCTTTTCTCATTAAAGAAAGTCTCCTGTGCTGAAAAATTTACTACTAAATCATCGCTTTCTGCCTGACCAAAGTCTGGATTAAATGTTGCATTTATTTGCCTTCCATCACCAGTATTCCAAAAAATATCTGCTCCTACTTTTTCAAGCTTAGTTTCTAAAACAGAATCAGTTTGGCTTGAGATATATGGAAAAAAAGATAATTTAGAGGAAGTGTAATTTTTTATTTCAAGTGGAGTTAGCTTAGAAAGAAACTCTTTTCTGGAATAAGAGCTTTTTATGGTACTAACCCAGACATTGTCTTCATAAATATATCTGCCAAACATTAATCTTATTTGCCTATAGTCTGTTTTATTTGAGGGGAGAGTGGCCACCGTCCATGGAATAAATATCTCTGAACTCCAATAATCGTCTCCTTTGCTGACTGCGCCCTGCCAGTTACCGTCCCAATCTCGACTCAAATCATTGCCATTTGTAAAAGTGCCGTCAATGAATGTTCCCGAAGAATTAATAACAAACTCAAATGCTTCTATGCCATTATTAGCAAAATCTATTACTACAACATTTGCATCAGAATCATTCATAACATCTCTTGACGACTTTATGCTATTCATAAATTCTGAGGGTTGATAGTTCTTAAAGCCAATGAATATTCCTTCTTTATTAGAAAAAATATAAGCCTCTGTTTTTTTTGGAGCTTGTTTTAGAGAGAAGGGGTAAACGGTATTAAAGTTATCAAATTTTTGTGCATCATCCCATTCTGAATCTGAAATCATGCCATCTAGCTCAAATGAACTGACCTCAGATGATAATAAAATAATAAATATAAAAACTTTTTTAATCAACACGACCCCTTGGATGCCAAGTTATTTTAATTATGGGAGACTTTTATGTAAAGTATATTTTACATTAATTAGAAAAAACAAACCTGTTTTTCTGTAACTACAACATCATATTTTAAATCATGCTCTTCTTTAAAATTATAATTTGTTAATTGGTAATCAAAACCCAGCCCAGCTATCATGAGACTAGATTTTCCAGATAGAGAACCGAAAATCCGATCATAATACCCACCTCCATTACCAAGCCTGAAACCATCCCTATCGACACCAACAAAGGGTATTACTACTAATGATAAATCCATTGGATTTATAATCTCAGAGCCTATAGGCTCTTCAATCCCGTATCTATTTTTTTTAAACAAATTGCCTTCTAAATGCTTTTTAAAAAGCAGCCTATTTCTTTTAGCTACTACAGGAAAATAAATATCGATATTTAATTTACTTGCTTCCAGCATAATAAAGTTTGTAGGTATTTCATTTTTTATATTTCTGTAAAGAAGTATATTTTTAAATTTACGAAGATCGATAGTTTCGAGAAATTTTTTTTGAACTTTTAAATTTTCTATTTTTTTATAGTCAGGCGACAAAGCTGAGCCTGTTTTAAAAAGTTTATTTCTTATTTCGTCTTTGGGCATAAAACATTAAATTAAACAAACCAGATCACCGCCATGCACCATACCTGAACCGAAAGGTCAGGTGGTGAATATCTTTCTAAATCAGGCTTCCCTTATAGGTACTGCACAACAATAGAAGAGGAATATCACCTATTTACAAGTATCGGTTCAAATTTATTGACACATTAGCATGTGAACCAGAATGTACATTGATTATAAAATAGTTACTTGCGTAGTTGAAGAGAAAGTCTATAAAACAGAATTAATTTTTTCTATTAACTTAGAATGGTCATGATCATCTTCTTTTGAAGAGATTCCCGAAAGAGCTTTGTTAGCAAGACTCAGCCCTGCAATAACAAGAGCGTTTTGTTTATCTTGAATATTATCCAGCTCATCATTTAATAGCTGTGCTGATTTAAGAAGCTGATCTTTCTCATCCGAAGGACAAGACAGAGTTAGATCTCTTCCAAATATTCTAAGTTGAATTGTTTCCATATTATTCATTAGCTTCCGCCTTTTGGATTCGGTCTTGTAACATTTTTATCTCTTTATTTTTTAAAAGTTTAGATTTCTTCCAATCTCTCTCTTTTTGCACATAAGAGTCAATAATCCCCTTTTGCTCCACAAATCTATTTATAAGATCATTTAGTTTTGTTTCTAACAAAGATAGTGAGTTGTTGTCCTTTTCCATAAATTAAGTTTAATTCTATTAGAATAAATAGGGAAGTTTGTTTTTTAAAAGAGTAAAATATTTATATGAATAAAGAAATATATAAACAACGTAGAGAAAACCTTTCAACAATCATACCTAATAATTCTGCAATAATTATTTCTGGTGCAGATAATTGCTATAGAAATGCAGACTCTGCATATGCATTTAGGCAGGAAAGCAGCTTTTATTATTTATCAGGTTTCTGTGAGGCATCTTCTGTAATGCTTCTTATCAACGAAAACAATAAAATAAAATCTATAATATTTGTTCCTCAAAAAGATAAGATCAAAGAAATATGGGATGGCTATAGAGCTGGACCAGATGGAGCAATAAATGATTATCTTTTTGATGCAGCATTTAACAACTCAGAGTTAGATAAAGAAATACCAGGACTGATACAAGGTAAACAAAAATTATTTTATTCTTTTGGAAAAGATCAATCTTTTGATAAAAAAGTTATAGAGTGGACCAATACAGCTAACTCAATTGAGCGACATAGCAAATCTATAGATATGGTTGACTCAACTTCCTTGATTGGTAATTTAAGATTGATTAAAGATAGGCATGAGATTGAACTCCTAAAGAAGTCATGTGAAATTTCTGCTGATTCACATATTTCAATAATGAAGTCAATTGAGCCCGGCAACACAGAGCAAGAAATTGAAGCAAAATATTTATATGAATTTGCCAAGAGAGGCAGTAGATTTGCTGCTTACACCCCAATAGTTGCTGGTGGAGAAAATGCATGTATTTTACATTATGTAGAAAACAACCAACCCTTAAAAAATGGTGAGTTGATATTGGTTGATGCCGGTGGAGAATACGAAATGTATGCATCAGACATCACCAGAACCTTTCCGGTGAATGGGAAATTTACAAAAGAGCAGCTAGATATTTATAACGTTGTTTATGAAGCTAATCAAAAAGCTATAAGAGCTGTTGTTGAAGGAAATAATATTATGGAGCCGCAAAAAATATCCGAAAAAGTTATAGTGAGAGGTTTGGTAGATCTAGGCATTCTTAAAGGGGATCCTGATGACTTATATAATGCAGGGGCTCATAAGGAGTTTTATATGCATAAAGTAGGGCACTGGCTTGGCTTAGATGTTCATGACTCTGGGGATTATATGGAAAATGGAGACTTCATGTTTTTCAAGCCTGGCATGGTTACAACTGTTGAGCCTGGAATATATATTAGCAGCTCAGCTAAAGTTGAGGATAGATGGAAGGGGATAGGAATAAGAATTGAGGACGACATCCTGGTAACTGAGGGAGGCAATATAAACCTTACTGAAAAAGTGCCTTCTGATCCCAATGAAATTGAAGCTTTAATGGCATAGCCTATGAATATTCCCATAATCATATCCGGAGGAGGGTTGATAGGGAACTACATTTCTCTGAGGTTAAGAAGGTCAGGAATTCAGTCAAAAATTATTGAAAGAAATGATGAGCTATATAATTCTGATAGCGGAATAAGGACCATAACACTTAATCCAAAGTCAGTTGAGCTGCTGCAACGCGAGGGAATAAAAATTGCGTCTTCAAGTATAAAAAATATCTACGTATATGATGCAGATGGCACTGGAAAAATAAATTTTTCATCTGATGACATTGGCTCCAAAGATCTATCCGCAGTTGTTATGTTTAATGAATTAAATTCAGCACTGAAAGAGCAAAATATCCCTAATACTCTTTTTAAAACAAAGATCGAAACTATTAGTTACGAAGCACAAAGTGAGAAAACAGAAATCAATTTATCAGATTCTTCGATTCATAAAACCGATTTATTAATTGCTTGTGATGGAAAAGCATCAAATGTCGCAAAGATATATGGTTTTAAAAATACTACTCATTCCTATAACCAAACCGCAGCTACTTTTTTAGTGAAAGCTGATGCCAATGCAACTGATGCTCATCAAATCTTCTCTGAGAAAGGAATTTTTGCATTAATGCCGGCTCCTAAAGACGATAATATTTTCACAGTTGTTTGGTCTTTGGATAACAAGTTCCTTGATGCTGAAAGCTTAGATAATTTCATTCACTCTAACCTTGGGTATTTTGAAAAAAAGCTTGGATGCAGTATAAGTATCCAATCAGATATACTGAGCTTTGGGCTTTCTAGTCACTATATCGATAGTTATATAAAAGATTCTGTGGTTCTTCTAGCAGATTCAGCTCACTCAATTCATCCCCTGGCTGGTCAGGGTGTTAATCTTGGCTTTGCTGATGCAGATGTTTTTTGCAATCAGATAGAAGAAGCATTTCACAAGGGATTTAAAATAAATGAACGAACTTATTTAAAGAAGTATTCAATTGAAAGAGAGGCATTAAACTTAATAATGCTCAAGTCTATGGACTTATTTGTTAATATTTTTAAAAATGATAGCCCTTATTTTAGACTAGCAAGAAATCTGGGTTTGAATTATGTTAATAAATCTAAGTTGGCTAAAATTTTCTTTATTGGAAAAGCTTCAGGATCTTAGGCAAAGAGTTAAACTTTTTCGCCTCTAGCTCTTATTTCCTTTAAAACTTGGCTGATGCCTTTTTTATCAATGATTCTCATACCTTTTGCAGATACTTTTAGATTAACAAATCTATTTTCTGATTCTACCCAGAACTTGTGGGTGTGCAGATTGGGAAAAAACTTTCTCTTAGTCCTATTATTAGCATGAGAAACGTTATTCCCAGACTGAGGTATCTTTCCTGTTACTTGACATAATTTACTCATAGAAACGCGATTTTATAGATAAGTCGTGAACTTATCAATACTATATAGATATTAATTATGAAAGAGATCTATTTTTTAAGACACGCAACGGCTTCCTGGAACTCCCAAACAACATTTGATATTGATAAACCTATAAATAAACACGGAGTTCATGAGGCCAAGTTAATTGAAAGCTTTGCATCCAAAAATAATATTAGCATTGATAGAGTGCTGTGCAGCTCTGCAAGAAGGACCAAAGATACTTCTGATTTAATATTTCCAGGCTTTAAATATGATATTAATAGTGTTATTTATAAAGATTTTCTATATAACGGAAGCAGCGAAACTTTAATCAACTTCATAGAAATGCAGGATGACTTTATAAATTCACTTTTAATTATTGGGCATAATCCCATGTTGCCAAAAGCTATAAGTTTATTAACAAACACGCTAATCGATATCTATGAGCCTTGTACATTAACATTAATAAATTCAAAAGCATGGTCATCTATCCATGATTCTAAGTTAAAATTTAAATTCACACCTAATCAGGGCATGAAATGAAAGAAGTAGATATAAAAATTTTAAATCCATTAATGAATGAGAGTATATCTCTTCCTTCTTATGGTACCGATGGCTCTGGAGGCATGGATCTGAGAGCTTGCATTGATAGCCCAATTGAGATTTCTCCGTCTGAAACCATAATGATACCGATGGGGTTTGCAATGCACTTAGGAAATAAAGAATATGCTGCACTTGTTATACCTAGGTCTGGTCTTGGATCAAAACATGGCATAGTCTTAGGTAATTTAGTAGGCCTAATTGATTCAGACTACCAAGGCGAAATGATGGTTCCAGCATGGAATAGATCTAAGGAATTATTCACAATAAATCCTGGAGATAGGATCGCTCAGATGATAATAGTGCCTGTGGCGCAGGTAAAATTTAACATTGTTAAAGAGTTTGATAAATCTGAGAGAGGTGAAAAAGGTTTTGGTAGTTCAGGTATAAATTGATAATTTATTACTTTTTACCAAATCTTTCTTCAAATTTCTGCACTCTACCACCCGTATCAATAATCTTCTGCTTGCCAGTGTAAAAAGGATGAGATGCAGAAGAGATATCAAGAGTATAATATGGATATGTTTTTCCATCTTCCCACTCTTTTGTTTGAGTTGTCTCTAACGTTGAACGTATTAGAAAGAATTTATCAGCGCTCGGATCATGGAACAGAACTTCGCGGTATGTAGGATGTATATCTTTTTTCATAATAAAACCAAATTTTGGATGAGAATCATAACAAAAAACCTCTTCTTTACAATGGAAAAATGAATTTTTTTTATTTTCAAATAGCAGTACCAATACCTATCAGAGAGGTTTTTACATATAAAAGCAGCCAAATGCTTCCCAAAGGAGCGCGGGTTCAAATCTCTTTTGGCAGCAAAACTTTAATTGGTATTGTTATTGAGCAATTAAAATCTAAGCCAACATACGAAGTAAAAGAGGTTTCTAAAATATTTGAAAATAAACCTATATTTGAGAGTAATATTTTCAATTGCCTTATTTGGGCATCAAAATACTATCACCATCCTATAGGAGAAGTCTTTCAGACATTCACCCCTAACTTATTAAGAAATGATAAAAAATCTCTTCCAAATATCGAGGACTCTTCTATAAATGACTATAAAGTTAATGAAAGTGATATGCATCAAAGCCTTACAGCATCGCAAACCAAGGCTATTAAAAATATTAATACAGATAAAGAATTCAATATTAGCTTGCTACATGGTGTCACCGGGTCAGGAAAAACAGAGGTATACCTTAATTTAGTAAGCGACATTATCAATAAGAATCAAGCAGCCCTTATTCTTGTTCCAGAGATAAATTTAACACCCCAGCTTCATAAAGTTTTTTCAACCAGATTCAATGGCGAAATAGGCCTATATCATTCAAAACAAACCCCACTTCAAAGGTTCAAAGTTTGGAGTAAAGCCAGATCAGGAAATATTCGCATAGTAATAGGAACAAGATCGGCAATTATGAATCCTATTCTTAACCTTGGTTTAATAATTATAGATGAGGAGCATGATCAGTCCTTTAAGCAATCAGAGGGATTTAAATTTTCAGCCCGAGAGCTGGGCATCAAAAGAGCGCAAAAAGAGGATATACCTATCTTACTTGGCTCAGCCACCCCATCCCTTTCTGTTCTTAAGCTAGTTGAAGAGAATAAAGTTACTAAGATAAACATGCCCGAAAGAGTAGATGGAAGAAAGCCCCCTAGCCTTATTATTTTAGACATAAATAATAAAAAGTTAATTTCTGGTATTGCACAAGAATCTTTAGAAGCCATAGACACGACATTAAAAGAGAACAAACAGGTCTTAATATTCATCAATAGAAGAGGTTTTGCACCTATGCTTCAATGTAATACGTGTGGTTGGACCGCAGAGTGTGCAGCTTGCGAATCAAATCTTGTTTTCCATAAGGAAAGGAACAGATTGATATGTCATAGGTGTGAATCTGCTTATGGCACACCTGAGCTCTGCCCTAGCTGTGCATCAAGCCAAATAGAACTACTTGGTCTTGGCACAGAAAAAGTTGAAGACTACCTTGCAAGTACATTCCCTGATGTAAGCACAATTAGAATTGACCAAGACTCTACTAAGAAAAAAAACTCTATGAATGAAATATATGAACAACTGGACAACAGTGGTCCAGCAATTCTCGTAGGCACACAGATGCTTGCTAAGGGTCATGATTTTAATAACGTGGCCTTAACATTGGTTATTAATGCCGATAACGGCCTGATTAGTCCTGAAGTAAATGCATTAGAAAAAGTATCTCAGCTTCTCATCCAAGTTTCTGGAAGGGCTGGCAGAAAAAACAATGATCCAAAAGTTATTATTCAGACGAGATACCCTCAAGACAAAACATTAAACCAAATTAGGAACGGAGATTACCTGTCTTTTGCAAATAAGAAGCTAGCAGAAAACAAAGCATCAAGTTTGCCTCCTTATTCGTGTGCATCTATATTAAGATCGACATCCCCAACACAACAAAATAATATTAATTTTCTTTTAAGAGTTGAGAGCCTTCTAAAAGGAAAGAAAAATATAATTACGCTCGGCCCCCTTCCATCTTTTATCGCAAAAACAAAAGGCTCTTATAAACACTCTCTTTATATACAAACTTCAAATAGAGCTTACTTAAACAGGGTTTTAGCCTTTTTGGCAAATGAGATAAGCGCGCTAAAAGAGTCAAAGAAGGTTAGATGGTCATTTGATATCGACCCTATAGATTTTTCTTAAATTTTTATTTTAATTATTTGACCAGGATATATTGCTTTATTTTTTAGCTTATTTTCAACTTCAATAACCTCTACTGATAGCCCAAATCTAACTGCAATTTCTGATAAAACATCGCCTTTTTGGATTTCATACATCACATAATCAGAATTATCTTCAAAAACACTATCTGGAATGGGCGTATTCTTAAAGTAGTTATGCAAACCAAGAAAAATAGACCTTGCAATCATTCTTCGACCTGGTTTTCCTTTTAACCTTTCGGCATCATCAGGATTTGTCATAAATCCAGATTCAATTAACACCGAGGGAGTATTAAAAGATTTTAGAACCCTAAAATCTGCATATTCAATATTTTTTTTATGAAGCTTAGTATATGGATCATTCCTAAGCTCAGATAAAATTTCATTACCAAGCTTTTTGCTATCGCTTATTTTTTTCTCATAAATATCAGGAAAATTTACTCTGGCCTCATCTTCATCAAAGTCGTTGTCAGCAATCTTTCCTATTTTAGAAGCCAGGGCTTTTTTGGAAAGATTTTCTGCTGATATCGATGATGCTTTCGCTGACCATATATAAACTGAAGCACCCTTAACTGATGAAAGTCGAAATCCGTCCGCATGAATAGATATAAATATATCAGCACCTATTCTTCTTGTAGCAAGGTATCTCTCATTTAGATCAATCAACTCATCACCAGCTCTTATCATCTTTGGAGAATAGCCTGAGACATCTCTAAGCGTTCTTTCTAATTCTTTTGCGATAAGTAGAGTGATGTCTTTCTCTAAGACATTATTTGAACCTACTGCACCTGGGTCTCTGCCTCCATGTCCAGCATCAATGGCGACTACTATATCCCGAGTATTTTTTTGATTTTTTTTATTTCTTTTTAGTATAAGTTTTAATAAAATTCCATCTGATGTTTTTACTTGAGTGGGCTTCTCCCAGTCAACATACTCATATAAATCAATTACCAGCTTTGTTAGTTTATTGTTTTGTGCAGCCCTTATTTGCTTAATTGGAAAATTGAAAGGTCTTGTTTCTAAAGATTTTACAGTTGAGTTTTCAATTTCCAGAACAATTCTCGATGGGTTTTTTAGTCCGTATGATTTTACATATGAAACTTTATCTAATTTATATGTTATTTCTAAAGATGAGTCACTAAGCTCTTTGACATCTACAAATTTAACCTCATTTGATAACAAGTTGATTGCTAAAATAAATATGCAAATAAATAAATAATTTCTCATTATTTTTAAAGATTAATTGTTTCTAATAACTCTTGTGAGTGGATTTTAACAGAAACCTCTCTTTTATTTGATTTGTGCTCAAGAAAAATTTCTATTTCCGGATTTCTTTTTGTTTTTAGCTTTTCTGGCCATTCAATAATGACTACTTTCTTTTTATCAATGCTCCTATCTATATCGAAAAGATCTACATCCTCAATATCTTCAGACCTATATAAATCAATATGGAGGAAAAGGATTTCATTTAAATCATACTCTTCACATAGGGTATAAGTTGGGCTTTTCACTAACCCACTCCATCCTGAGCTTCTAATTATTGATCTAGATATGAATGTTTTTCCTGCGCCAAGATCTCCATGAAGATGAATCTCAATATTTTTAGCACTACAACTTTTTATGCTTTCTGCTAGTTGAGATCCCAGCTTTATAGTAGCCTGCTCGTTCTCTAAAAATATTTTGCTCATAAATTTATTCTCTTTCTAATATTTTGTATCAATTCTGATGACTTTAATCCTATCTCCCCATACTCATCCTTAAAGTCATTTCCAGCTTTGCCATGAACAGCTACAGCAACCTTACAAGCATTCTCTATATTTATATCTTGTGACACCATGGTGGATATAAGGCCTGCCAAAACATCACCACTGCCTGGAATTGCTAGCTCAGGCCCACCTTCTTTGCATTTATATATTTTATTTGAGAATATTATGGTTTGATAGCCTTTTAAGATCACATGAGCATTAAATTTTTTATTTAGTTCTTTCGCACAGCGTACTCTATCTTCTTGCACGTATTTAACATTCCTATTGAGTAAATCAGCTGCCTCTCCAGGATGAGGCGTAAGTATTAAATTTTTAGGGAGTCGAGCATTTTCAATGTTAATTTTTGAAAGTAAGCGAAGGGCACCTGCATCTAAAATTAAATTTATTTGCTTGTCTTTACAACACTCAATAGTTTTAATGAAAGCTTCTTTAGACCATTCACTATCCCCAAGACCGACTCCGCATACAACAGTATCAATACCCTCAAAATAAGAACTAAAATTTATAAAATTTGAAATATCATAAGTCATAACCTCAGGCGTTCTTAATAGTGAAGCGCTAACATTATCTTTTTTTGTCAGCAAAGTTATTAGTCCTGCCCCAGACATTAGGGCAGATTCAGAGGTAAGTATTGCCGCTCCCCCCATGCCAGCATCGCCACCAACAATTAGAACTTTACCATATTGACCTTTATGAGAGTCTTCAAATCTTCTTGGCAATAATCCTTCTATGTCTTTGTAGGTTAGACTATTTACAGTCATAAAGCTTTTTTATTTTATTGGAAGATAGGCAATTCTATCTGAATGAAATGAGCCGATATAAATATAATCATTATGGGGCACTGCAACTGTTGGAAGGCCAAATGCTGATTCTTTGACTTTATATTTTTTAATTGGCTCTAGCTTATTTTTATCAAGCTCAATTATGGTAAAAGGCAAAGAGCATGCAATAGATTCTATGCATGTTGACGAGTCCCCAGGCTGGTGATTAAGCTCAGTCACCCACAATGAATCATTCTTAATGACAATATTATCTGGGCTTTGAACAAAAAAAGTATTCTTTATTTCTTTCTTATCAATATCATAACTTTTAACAGAGTCTCCAGTGTTATAGGCAATATAAAGAGTTCTGGCATCCTCATCCAAACTTATACCATTTGGCTGGCTTCCAAAAGATTTCTCAAGGATAGAAAAACTTTTACCATCCCAGTATTTGACATGACCAGTTTCAGGTTTAAACAAGACGTCTAGGAGCCACCTATTCCAAGTTAGCCCCCTATCAAACATGTAGGTCGTATAAAACGTGCCATCTTTAAAAAACGCAATATCATTTAGATAGATTGTAGGATCGGCATCAATACAGCCTTTCCATTCAATTTCCCATTCCTCATCTTTTTTTATTAGCTCAAACATCTCAACGGTTTCTCTTGGCTTATGATTTATTACCCCAAGCTGATGTCTGCCATCATCCCTTTCGACAATGCCTATTCCATGAGTATTAAAACCATCATTTCTATTTCTTTGACAGCTATCTTGACCCCATTCATTTATGCCAAAAGTTAAATTGATATCAAGTATTCTTTTCGTTTTTATATTAAATAATTTCAAGAAAGAAGGGTTATCTTTCCCAAAAGGATCAATCCCACCAAATTCACTAACGAGCAGCCATTCGTTATCTGGAAGTACTATTATGTCCTCAGGATTTTTAAACCCACAAAACACATCTATAACCTCATCAGACTGGCAAACTTCTATATTCTTTTCAGGGCCTAAGTAGTCTCGTGAAATTATCAAAAAGGCTAAAAATACTAACATTGTTGAAATGGGTATCATCCATCGAAAATAGTTATTGAAAATTTTAACTATTAAGCTCTTAATGTAATCAGCAAAGAATAACAATGCCAACCCACGTACCACAAGCAAAATGCCAATTATAAATGTTACAAGCATCCACATAGTTTGATGCCAATCATTTTGATTTGTTGCAGTTAATACGCACAGAACACCTATAAATATAGTTATATAACCTATAGGCCTAATATCTTTTAATTCTAAAAATTTATTTACGATGTTTTGAGTTATTGGCTTAATTAAAATAAGAACAGACAGCCCAAGAAAAGCAAAAAAATAAAAATAGTTCATATATCTAAATCTTAGACTTTTTAAGTATTAATTCAATTAACTCTATGGGCTTATCCAGTGGAACATGATGCGCGGCACCCTCGACATTAATAAATTGCATCTTGTCTGAGTAAGCCCGCTTTGCATTTTCCAATAATTTGCCTGAAGTAAGAAGACTATTTTCTCCATGAACAAATACAGCAGGGCAATTGAAAGAAAACTTATATCCAAACAGTCTCTCTAAGCCAGTAAACATTTTGTCATCAAACTTCCATCTCCAACCATCTTGAGTATTTTTAATCGAGTGCTCAGCAATATATCTCAGGTACCAATCATTCTCACAATCTTGCTTAGGCATTAGACGAAATCTTTGTAGAAGGCTTTCTTTGTTGTCGTAGTATTTAATCATTCTGAGGGGGCCATTCTTTTTATGCTCTGAGTTGTCATAATTTGGTGGGCGAATAAACGTATCTACTATCATCAATCCATCTATGAGATCCTTCTCTTCTGTTGCAACAAACCCTGCAACATGTCCGCCTAGAGAGTGACCAACAAGATAAGTAAAGCTAGAGTTATTAATATCCTTTTCATGCCTAATAACACTTGTGACACAGTCTCCAAAATCTTCTACTTTATAGCTCTCTCTAAAACTTGAATCTCCCATGCCGGGAAGATCTATTGAAATAATATGCGCATTTAAATTTAAGCCCGGGGCGATTGGGTACCACCATTTCTTATGAGCACCTGTGCCATGAATTAAAATAATTAGATTGCCTGTATTAGATTTTGATTCCCAGAATGAGTAACTAATATCACCCTTTTCATGACCCAAAACCTTTTCTTCAGGCTTTACACTAATAGCTCTTTGGAACCATTCGGGAGCATGAGCTATATCGTCGTTAAGATTGTTAGAAATTTTCATAATATGTATTCTAAGGCATATATAATTATTTTATGAATAAAAATAACCTTACCCCAGCTGCGACCATTTTGCTTTTTAAAAACTCTGAAGCAGGCCCTAAGGTTTTTATGGTGAAAAGGTCTAAGAAGCCACCGTTTGAAAATTTATATGTATTTCCTGGAGGCAAGGTTGATCAGGATGATGGAAGTAGCAAAATGTATGCTTTTTGCAAGGGGTTAAACGATGAAAAGGCTTCATCTCAACTTAATATGGGCTCAGGAGGTCTTGCTTATTGGGTTGCTGCAATACGGGAGTCTTTTGAGGAAGTAGGTATATTAATGGCTGAACTTTCTGATAAGCAATTAGGTGCAGGAGACTCATATAATAAAAAACTAAAGGATTATAGAGATAGTATTAATAATGGCGAACTGACTTTTTATGAAATGTTGGCTAGTGAGGGTCTAGATCTTTCACTTGATAATATTTCGCCATTATCCCACTGGATAACGCCAGAGATAGAAAAGAGAAGATTTAATACTAGATTTTTTGTAGCAGAAATACCAAATTTTCAGACTGGCGAGCATGATGGCAGAGAGACAACAGATAGCGTCTGGATAACTCCAGAGGATGCTTTAAAGAAAGCAGAATCTGGCGATATGCAAATGATAATGCCAACAACTAAAAACCTTGAAAGTTGCTGCGGATTTAATTCAGTTGAAGAATTAATTAATACAAAGAAGAATATTAAGCCAGCTGACCGTCCACCAATACTTCCAAAATTCTTTAAAAAAAATGGTAATTGGGTTGGACTACTCCCGGAGGATGAAGGTTATGAGCAAGCCTGATCACTTATTAATAAAGAAGATTACAGCTCCAAATGGAGGTGTTTTTACTGGCGGAGGAACTAACACATACATTATCGGCATTAACGATGTAACGATAATTGATCCAGGCCCTATTGAAGAGTCCCACGCAAAAAATATTCTAGATACTTATGGAGATAGAATAAAGCGAATTCTCGTTACCCATACTCATATGGATCATTCGCCCTTAGCAATGCCACTATCAAAAAAGCTTGATGTACCATTAATGGGTATGACCATTGAAGATAATATGGACTACCAAGATGAGAGCTTTAAGCCCACATCACATCTTCAGGATGGCGACCTAATTGAAACAGACGAATACACTATTGAAGCAGTGCATACACCTGGGCATGCCTCCAATCACCTTTGTTACCTAATTAAAGATAATAACTGTTTAATTACAGGCGATCATATTATGCAAGGCTCCACAGTTGTCATAGCGCCTCCTGATGGAAATATGAGAGACTATTTGCTCTCTTTGGAAAAACTCAAAAATTATAAAATAGATTTTCTTGCTCCTGGTCATGGAGAATATATACACAAGCCATTTGAAGCAGTAGATTGGATAGTAAATCATAGGCTGAAAAGGGAAGCCAAAGTGCTTAACAAGCTTCAGAAACAAGGAAAAATTTCTTTAGATGATTTAGTTCTTGAGGTTTATGATGATGTTGATTCAAGGCTTCATACGATTGCATTAGCCAGTCTGGAGGCCCATCTTTTAAAATTGCAGGAAGAAAAAATTGCAGAATTTGATGGAACTTTTTGGTCTTGTATTAATTAACTTCCGTTAAAACTGCTTTTTCTATATTTTCAAACTCTTTTTTATCAGCCGCATCTTTGAGTTCTTTTTTAAATTTATCACTTGAACTGACTTTTTGAGTTGTTTTAACTTTTTTCTTTTTCGCCAACAATAAAGACCTATCTATATTTTTTGTTGAAAGCTCAGTCTCATTACTCATGCAAGTTACTACATTTTCCGATGCAATAATTATCGGCGTTCTTTTTGAGATTACCGGTTGGTGACTCATTGGTTTTTGCATACATCCGATCATGCTTGTAGAAGAAATTGGGCCGCTGGGATTAAAATCTTCAACATTCATTGCGCACCCACTTAACAATATAGCAAAAGGGAAGAATTTAAATATATAGCCTGTCAACTTAAACTTTGCTTATTAGAAATAAGATTATCAACAACTGCAGGGTCTGCCAATGTTGAAGTATCTCCAAGAGAATCAAACTCACCCTCAGCAATCTTCCGAAGAATACGCCTCATAATTTTCCCTGATCTGGTCTTAGGCAGTCCAGGGGCATTCTGGATAAGATCTGGCTTCGCTATAGCGCCTATTTCTTTTCCTACAAAATTTCTAAGCTCTACCCTTAATTCTTCAGTAAATATATTTCCTGTCATAAGCGTTACATAGGCATAAATACCTTGGCCTTTTATTGGATGATCAAAACCAACAACAGCAGCTTCCGCAACAAATGGGTGAAGAACTAATGAGCTCTCAACTTCTGCAGTTCCAAGCCTGTGACCAGAGACATTAAGAACATCATCAACTCTACCTGTAATCCAATAATAGCCATCAGAATCTCTTCGAGCGCCATCACCAGTAAAATAAATTCCGTTATACATCTTAAAATAAGTATCAATCATTCTTTCATGATCGCCATAAACAGTTCTTATCTGACTAGGCCATGATGACTCAATAACTAAATTGCCAGAGTTAACACCATTTAATGAATTGCCTTTTTCATCATATAAGGCTGGCCTTACACCAAAAAAAGGAAGGGTTGCTGAGCCAGGTTTAGTTGGAGTAATTCCAGATATTGGGGAAATAAGAACAGATCCGGTTTCTGTTTGCCACCATGTATCAACTATATCGCAATTAGAATTACCAACTATTTTGTAATACCAATCCCAAGCCTCAGGGTTAATTGGTTCACCAACTGTTCCTAAAATTCTTAAGCTCGATCTATTTGTAGAAAGGACAGGTTCATTGCCTTGCGCCATCAATGCCCTAATTGCTGTAGGGGCAGTATAAAAAATACTTAGATTATATTTATCACATACTTCCCAACATCTTGAAGCCGAGGGGTACGTAGGAACCCCTTCAAACATTAATGTTGTCGTTCCATTAGACAAGGGCCCATACAAAATATAGGTATGGCCAGTTATCCACCCAACATCGGCAGTACACCAATATTTGTCATCAGGCCTTATTCCAAAGATATATTTAAAACTTACATGAGCACCAAGCATGTACCCAGCTGTAGAGTGTAATACTCCCTTTGGCTTTCCTGTTGAACCCGATGTGTAAAGTATGAACATTGGGTCTTCAGCAGCCATCGGCTCAATTTCACACGTTGTTTTAACATTCGCAGATATATCAGAGTAGGAGATATCTAACTTATCATTCCATGGTATTTTCGCAGATGTTCTAGTTATAACCAAAACATTTTTTACCATACTGCATTTTGAAACTGCTTCATCAACGTTTTTTTTCAAAGGCACATGCTTGCCGCCTCTGACACCCTCATCAGCAGTAATTACTATTTCACAATCAGCATCAATAATTCTGTCTTTAAGCGATTCAGGTGAAAACCCCCCAAAGACGACAGAATGAATTGCACCTATCCTTGTGCAAGCTAACATTGCATAAGCAACTTCAGGAATCATAGGCATATATATGCATACTCTAGAACCCTTTTTCACCCCTAAGCTTTTTAATACATTAGCGAATCTGCAGACTTCATCATGCAGTTCTTGAAATGTAATTTCTTTAGAGTTATCAGTCTCATCTCCTTCCCAAATAATTGCAGTTTTATGTGCGCTATCTTTTAAATGCCTATCTATACAGTTATAGCTAACATTAAGCTCACCGCCACTAAACCAACTTGTATCTGAAAACTTACCATTATGAGTTTCGTCAAAATCTTTACTCCAAGAAAGGTTGTCTTTAGCTAATTTGCCAAAAAAATGATTAGGGTTTTCAATTGATTGTTTATACATAGATTGAAATTCTTCCATGCTACCCAAGTGAGGGTTTTTAACATGAGATTTCGGGCTATATATTTTTTCTTCTGTCACAGCTTAAATTATAGATGGCTGAGGGTTTATAAAGTTTTTGCCTTTGGGGTTTGACATAATTTTTGTTATCAAAGATTCATAATCACCATCATTAGATTCTAAATTTATATCTGCTGCATTAATAATTAGCAGAGGAGACTCTTCGTAATATAAGAAAAATCTTGAGTAAGCATCATTTAATCTTTCTAAATAGTCTAAAGTAAGGAATTGTTCATTAATATTGCCCCTTTTAGTAATTCTATTTTTCAAAACATCTATCGGTGCTTGAAGATATATAACTAGATCTGGAGTTGGGGCATCTATAGTCAAATGATCATATACGTTGTCATATAGCTTCATTTCTTCTTGTGAAAGAGTTACTTCGGCAAAAAGCCTATCTTTTTGTATTAAAAAATCAGCAACTCTAACGCTCTCAAATAAACTTCTCTGCTTAAGGTCTTGAATCTGCTGCATTCTTTGAAATAAAAAGAATAGTTGGGTAGCAAGAGCTGATTGACTAGGGTTTTTATAAAAATTCTTTAAAAAAGGATTTTCTGCCGGACTTTCTAGAAATGCATCATAGTTAAATGTATTGGCAATCTTATTAGCAAGAGTTGTTTTGCCAACCCCTATTGGACCTTCAACAGCTATGTATTTTGGAAGTGGTGCCTCTTCAAATGCTGGGTTCATCTAATTAAAATTTATTTTCTATTAGATTATCCCAACTCCTCGGAGAATCCAAATTTTTTGAATGAATCTTCATCACTTTTTTCTTTAATTGAGTCTATGAGCTTTCTTTTTAGCGCATCGTCATCTTTTTGAAAGCTATCCCACCAATCACCTGGACCGGCTTTTATTTTTGCTGCTCTCTCTCTGACTAACATAAAATCAAATGCAGCTCTAAACCTCGGATGTTTAATAAGCTTATAGGGCTGATTTCCAATTCTGCTATGAAGCTTAAGCTGAAGAACCCAAATATCTTTTATGTAATTGTAAAATTTTCTTGGTATTGCAGTTTTTTGTTGCTGGCTTTTTAAGACCTTGTCCATAGATCTAAAGAATTTGCGAATGTTTATTCCTTCCTTGTTTGAACATTCTTTCAATAAAGAAGGCCAGAGGAGGGCAGCAATTAGAAACCCAGGAGTCTTAGACTGGTTATTCTTTACCCTGGAGTCTGTATTTTTTACCGCTTCCAGCATAACTTTTTTAGCGTAGTCATTATCAGGGCTTGAAGCAACAAGGTATTTTAAGAGACCAAACGAATCCAGTTTATTTAAGTTTTTTTCTCCATCTCCGCCCAGGAATATTTTACAAAACTCATCAAACATTCTTGCATTTGATATATCTGCAAGAAGATAGCTTTTATCGTAAATAGCATCTTTGACTGTATTCTCTAACTTAAAGCCAAGCTTGGAGCTAAATCGAATTGCCCTAAGACTTCTAACCGGATCTTCTTCGAATCTTTTCTGTGGATCCCCAAGAGATACAATAGACTTTTTGTTTATGTGAGTTAAGCCGTTGCTAAAATCCTGTATTTTTTTTGAAATAGGGCAGTAGTAGAGCGCGTTAACAGTAAAATCCCTTCTTTTACAGTCATCTTCAATGCTTCCCCAAATATTATCTCTTAAAATTTTTCCTTGATCATCTTTAATTATTTGATTGCTACTGGACCCCGCATCTGATCTAAAGGTGGCAACCTCTATAAGCTCGTTTCTATTAAAAACATGAACAAGTCTAAATCTTTTACCAATTATTCTGGAGGCTTTAAAGACCTTTCTGACCTGCTCAGGGGTAGCATTCGTAGCTATATCAAAATCTTTAGGAGACATATTACACAATAGATCTCTAACACAGCCACCTACCAGGTATGCCTCATAATTATTTTTTTGGAGTTCGTCTACAATTGAAATTGCAAACTTACTAATTTTATTATTATCTAACAAATCGTCTCGTAAATAGTTTCATATACAAAGTATGTTTAACCATTTAGTTGTTTTTCCTTGATTTCATCTAGCGTTTTACAATCGATGCAATGTGTTGCAGTTGGTCTTGCCTCAAGCCTTTTTATACCTATCTCATCGCCGCAAGAATCACACCAACCATAATCATCATTTTTAATCTTGTCGAGAGAGATGCTGATCTTGTTAATAAGCTTTCTTTCCCTATCTCTAGTCCTTAATTCAAATGCAAACTCTTCTTCCTGAGAGGCTCTATCTATAGGGTCAGCATAAGTCTCACCTTTTGTTTTAAGATGATCAAATGTTTTTTGCATTTCGTCAAAAAGATGCTCTTTCCAGTTCACCAAAACAGCTGTGAAGTGTCTCTTCATAGCAGCGCTCATATATTTTTCTTTTTTCTTAGCCTTATAAGGAGCAATCTTTGATTTATTAGTAGTTGCAACAACCTTGAGTTTAGGTTTTTTCTTAGCAACAGTTTTCTTAGCAACAGTTTTCTTAGCCACTGTTTTCTTAGCAACAGGTTTCTTAGCCACTGTTTTTTTATTTGATTTTGTTTCTGTTGTTTTTTTTACTGGCATTACTTAATTTAGTTTTTTTAGGGTGGAGAAAATATCAGATAGAGGGCATATTTACTAGCCTTTTCTTAATTTATTTAAAATTTGACTATATTTCTCACTAGAGACCCGAGGCCCAAATGTTGTAACAACAAGCGATGAAGCAAAATTTGCAAATGATGAGCATTGTGACAAATTACAACCTTCTAGATAAGCATGCATGAACGAACCAGCAAACATATCTCCAGCACCATTGGTATCAATTGGATCAATTTTTTCAGCAGCAGTATTAATCACTTTTCCAGCTGTGACAACAGAGCTTCCATCTGCACCTCTTGTGACTGCTGTAATGTATTCCTTTTGTTTATAGAAAGAAATAGCTTCATCAATAGATTGGGTCTGTGAAAAAGCAATAGCTTCATCATCATTGCAGAAGATCATATCAAGCCCATAAGACTCTATTTTATCAAATCTGTCCTTAAAAATTTTAACAAGGCCAGCATCAGCTAAAGAAAGGGCTTTAATAATATTTTTTCCCTTTAAGTGCTCAAGAACTGAAATAACAGCATTAAAATTCTCCTCGCTTGTAACCATGTATCCTTCAATATAAAAAATCCTAGAGTTTTCGACCACATCATAGTCAATGTCTTCTTTACCAAGGAATTCACTTACGCCTAACATACTAATCATTGTTCTTTTTGCATCAGGTGTTACAAGGATTAGGCATTTTCCAGTCGGAAGGTCACCATTTCTATCGCTTATTCCTATATGGGCTACTCCTGCCTGTTTGAGGCTATTAATATACATATTGCCATCTTTGTCGTCAGACACTCTGCACACATGGTGGCATTTTGATCCATAGTTGGATGCGGCAACTAAAGAGTTTGTTGCAGAACCTCCACAATCCGATACTGATTCATAATTCAAGCTCTTGAGTCTTTCAAGAATTGGTTTTTGATCTTCTGCAGAAACAAGTACCATTTGATTAGCTTCCAGGTCAAATTCTTTAAGAAAGTCGTAGTCCACCATAAACTGTGTATCAACCAATGCATTTCCAAGCGCACTTATATCGTATGACATTTAAAATTTCTCCATAATTTTTTCAATTTTTGAAAGTGTTAAATCAATAACGTCATTTGAATGAGTTGTAGAAATGAAACCTGCTTCAAACTTAGATGGGGCAAAATAAATCCCGCTAAGCATGCATTGAGTCAGGAATTTTATAAAAATAGCATCATCTGTTGCAGCAACTTCATTGAAGTTTTTAGGAAGTTTTTCTGCGAAGAAAAAACCAAACATCCCTCCAATTTGGGCGTGAGAAAACTCTATACCTTTTGATTGCATGATCTCGGACATTCCACTTAAAAGGCTTGATGATTTTTTTTCAAGCTCATCATAGGGATCCTTTTCTATCAAGAGTTCCAATAGTGCAGACCCGGCAGACATAGCCAATGGATTGCCCGATAAAGTACCAGCTTGATATACCGGGCCTTCTGGAGCAAGGTAGTTCATTATTTTCTCTGAACCTCCAAAAGCTCCAACTGGAAGACCTCCGCCAATAACTTTACCCAAAGCAGTAAGATCAGGTTTAATGTCAAATATTTCCTGAGCGCCACCCAGCGAAACTCTAAAACCAGACATGACCTCATCAAAAATTAAAAGTGAGTTATTCTCACTAGTGATCTTTCTTATGGTCTTGAGAAAATTTTCTGATCCAGGAACAAACCCCATATTGCCTGCAACAGGCTCAACTATTACTGCGGCAACATCATCCTTAATTCCTTCAAATATATCAGTAAACGCATCTATATCATTATAAGGAACACTATAAGTTAATTTTGCCAGATCCTTAGGCACACCGGGGGAATCTGGCAAACCGAAAGTCGAGACACCCGAGCCAGCTTTTATTAAAAGGGAGTCAACATGACCATGATAGCAACCATCAAACTTTATAATTTTTTCTTTGTTAGTAAACCCTCGTGCTAATCTTATTGCACTCATTGTCGCTTCTGTGCCAGAGTTAACCATTCTAATTTTTTCAATACTTGGAACTGCTTTTTTGATCAGTCTTGCCACGTCTGTTTCTAATGCAGTGGGGGCACCATAACTTGTACCAAGATCAACCTGCCTTTTAACTGCCTCTATAATTTTTTCATGAGAATGGCCCATAATCATTGGTCCCCATGATCCTATGTAATCTATATATTTGTTGTCATCAACATCATGCAGAAATGGCCCTTTTGCACTTTTAAAAAATATAGGACTACCCTTTATATTTTTAAATGCACGCACAGGTGAGTTCACACCTCCAGGCATTAATTGTTTCGCTTCTAAAAAAAGCTTTAATGATTTTTCTATTTTATTCAATTTATATGTGTCCTTAGAAAGGTCGTTATCATATCAAAAAATGAACACACATAAAAAAGCAATTTAAAATTTATACACCGCAGCAAAAATGCCAACTATCAAAAATAGAACAGGTAATTCATTGAACAGCCTCATTTTAAAAGAGCTCCATTTAAGACTATTGCATTCAAGCTTATTTATTATTTGATAACAAAAAAGTTGGTACCAAATAAGACCAAAAACAATGCTAATTTTTAACATTATCCAGTCTTGTGATAAAAAATTAAGGAAATTCCCTGATAGATATGCCATAAGAAGTCCAAACACAACAGATAAAATACCAAGTGGTGTAATAAATCTTATCAGACGCCTCTCCATTCCTAATAACTGATTTTTAATATCCTCATTAGAAGCTTCAATGTGATTTACAAAAAGACGAGGTAAATAAAATATCCCAGCAAACCATGCAACCATAAAGAAGATATGGAAAGACTTGAAAATGAGATATAGATTCATATCTAATATTTTATACTGTTATGAAAATTTATTCTGTTAAGTAATAAATATTATAAATGTAGTATATTAAGGATAATTATGACTACTGAGACCAACAAATCTATTGATCTTACAGATGCCGCGATGAGTAGGATTAGAAAAGTTATGTCCAGTGGAGATGGCTTGCAATCAAAATTTAGAGTTTATGTGACTGGAGGCGGTTGCTCCGGTTTTCAATATGGATTCAAATTTGATAATGAGGAGGCATTTGATGACGATATTATAAAGTTTGGGGATTTCTCTGTACTTTTAGATTCAATGTCCTACCCATATCTATATGGCTCAACGCTAGACTTCAAAGAAGACTTGTCAGGTGCTAAATTTATAATTAATAATCCAAATGCCAAAACAACTTGTGGCTGTGGAGAATCGTTTACTATTTAGAGCTTGTAAGTGATCCCAGCAAAGCTTTTTTTACAATTTTATTGTTAATTTGAACCATAGACTGGATATTATTTAACCTCCTAAAACCAAACCAAGCAAAAGCCATTGACTCTATAGCTTGAGAGTTAAACCCCTCATCTTCAGAAGTGGTGACATTAACGTCTAATAGTTTAGAAATTCTTTCAAGTAAAAACTTATTCTTTACACCTCCACCACATATAACAATGTCATTTGGCAGGAATTTATTTTCCTGAACCGCAACTTGAATTGATAGAGCTGTAAGCTCAGTAAGTGTAGCCAGTATGTCTTTTGGGGACTCAGATAAAAGAGATTTACCAATTAGCTCATAGTTAAATAGCTCTTTACCTGTTGATTTGGGAAAAGGATCGCTAAAAAACTTCAACGATATGAGTCGCTTTAATTCTTTCTCTAAAACAATTCCCTTTGAGGCAACAGCACCATTCTTATCAAAAGGCCTATCAAGATTTTTTTGACAATACGCATCCATTAACGCGTTTCCAGGACCAATGTCGCTTCCAAAAAACTCAGTTTTATTTTTAATGTATGTGAAGTTAGATATTCCTCCAATATTTACAATAAGAACCTTTTTATTTTTCTTGTAAAAAATATCATGATGGAATTCAGGCACAAGCGGGGCACCATGACCTCCAGTCGCAATATGCATACCTCTTAAATTATCAATTACTGGTATATTCAAATCTGCTGCAACTATATTTGGATCTCCAAGCTGCATTGAAAATCCTTTGCCTTTATTAATTTCATGCCAAACAGTCTGTCCTGATAGAGCAATTCCTTTTATATCTTTTTTTTGTAACCCACTTAGCAAAATAGATTTTTCTATTGCTCGAGAGTACATCTCACCAATATCTTTATTTATTTTACCCAATGAGCTCAAGGAAACTTCATTAGATGTGATTAAATTTTTTATTTCAGTTTGGTTTTTTTTTGGAATCTTGATGCTGTGGAAGAATTCTAAACTCACCTTTTTGGATATTGATATAAAAGATATATCTATTGCATCGCAGCTTGTTCCGGTCATGACACCTATATATATAGATTTACTCATTCTTATCACTGGTGTTTTGATTTACAAATTTACTCATATCATCCAACATTAATTTATTTTTTTTAAAAAGGATATCAAAATCCAGCTTTAATTTACTAGACAGTGGCTCTGCTGAAGGAAGCTTTATCTTTACTGGATCTGTGTGTCTATTGCCAATTTTGAACTCATAATGAAGATGAGGTCCGGTAGCTAAGCCTGTGCTACCAACATATCCAATAACCTGACCCTGCATAACTTTTTTGCCCTTTTTAACCTTGCTTTCAAATTTGCTTAAATGACAGTACCTGGTTGAGTAATCATTTGTATGCTTCAAAACAATTTCTTTGCCGCAGCCATTTCGTACCCCAGCAAATTCTACGCTTCCAGATCCAGTGGCTCTAACAGGAGAGCCTGTTGGGGCTGCATAATCAACACCATTATGAGCTCTAATTGTATGAAGGACTGGATGCATTCTATTTGGATTGAAGTGGGAGCTAATATAAGAAAATTCTAGAGGCGCTCGAAGAAAAGCCTTTTGCATATTCTCACCGTTTCCATCAAAGTAGCCTTTTTTATTATCTTGATCTATAAATCTATTTGCCACATATGTTTTATCCTGGTTGGTAAATTCCGCTATTAAAATATCACCATTCTTTATTTTTTCCCCTTTAGAGTATGGAGTTTCATAGATCACAGAAAAAGTATCACCCTCTCTAATATCAAAAACAAAGTCTATATCCCAGCCAAAGATGTAAGCGAGATCCATAATGACACTATCAGGCATGCCAGAGGCCAAAGCATCCTCATAAAAAGAACTGGAGATAGTTCCACCTGCATAAGATGAAATTGTCTCAACAGCATTTTTAATCTTTCTGAGTTCTATTTTCTTTCCAATCGATATCTCTATTGAGGAAAGCTTATCTTTAACTATTCCAATATTAGTAAGCTTTTCACCAAAATAAGAAAATATAATTTTATTGCCAGGCCTTATATTTGTTACCAAATTAGCATCCTCTAAACTATAGATTTTGTATTGGGTATTTAAAGGAACCTTGAATTTTTCAAATATGATCGAGAGAATTTCACCATCTTTCACTTCATAGGTTTGTTGCGAAGCCACTTCAAGTGGAACATCTTCAATATTCTCACTGTATATGATCTCTTCTTCAGCAGGAGGTTGGCCTGAGTTTAGATCCAGATAAAGAAGAAAGATAAGAGCGATTAGAAAGAAAAATATTCCAATGACCAACTTTGTTGGAACTTTTTTGAAGCCTATCATTCCTTATTTTGGAGATTAAGCAGTTCTGTATTGCCCCCAAAAGCCACTATGTTTTTAGAAACCACTTGTTCATTAACAAATTGAGATAAATAATTTGGGCCACCGGCTTTGCATCCAGTTCCTGATAGGCCTTCTCCACCAAATGGCTGGACGCCAACAACAGCACCTACTATGTCGCGATTTATATAAACATTTCCTACATTTGCAGTGCGAGCTATCTCATCTGCCCTAGATTCAACTCGTGTATGAACACCAAGCGTAAGGCCATAATTAAGTTTATTTATTTCCTCTACCACACCCTGGATGTTGCCTGCCTTAAATTTCATAATATGAAGAATTGGACCAAACTGCTCAGACTCCAATTCTGATAATGATTCGATCTCAATTATTGTTGGAGGAATATATATATTATCAATATAGTCATGTGGTTGTATGACATTTTTACCATCAATTGAAGCAACTTCTATATAGTCTTTAAGCTTACTAAATGCATCTTTTGATATTATTGGACCAATATCATTATTAAAGTTTTCAGTTGGTCCAATATCTAGAACCTCCATTGCCCCAGCTACCATGTCTATTACATCTTGATAAACATCTTCTTGAACAATAAGGACTCTCAATGCAGAACATCTTTGGCCAGCACTATTAAATGCTGATCGGATAACGTCATCTGTTACTTGTTCCAAAAGAGCGCTTGAGTCTACTATCATGCAGTTCAGGCCTCCAGTTTCCGCTATAAATTTAACTATCTCCTTGTGGTTATCAAGAAGGTTGGATTGAATTTTTCGAGCAGTGTCAGTAGATCCGGTAAAAGCAACACCTTTTAGACTCTTGGATTTGGTTAAAGTTGCACCATTCATGCCGTCACCAAGGACAAGTTGAAGAGCACCCTCAGGAACTCCTTGGCTGTGAAAAATATTAGTAATTATGCTTGCAAGAATTGGGGTGTGCTCTGATGGTTTTGATATCACATCGTTGCCTGTTGCAAGAGCAGCACTGATTTGACCAATCAAAATAGCAACTGGAAAGTTCCAGGGGCTAATACATAAAAATCTTCCTCTTGGATGATACGTAAGAATATTCTCTTCACCTGTTGGGCCATTTAGCTTGTTTGATGTGGACTGTAACTTGATTGCCTCACCACTGTAGTACCTTAAAAAATCTACAGCCTCTCTTATTTCATCAACAGCATCTTCAATATGTTTTCCCGCCTCATGTATTAAATAATAAAGAAGCTCGTTAGGATTATTTTCTATGAAATCTGCAATCTTTTTGAGAACCTCTGCTCTATAAACAACAGAAGTTTTTGTCCAAGATGATTTTTTATAATATGAAAAAGCTTTTTCAATACTCTCGCAAGAATCAAAATATACTGAACCTATATCAGTGCCGTTCGATAGAGATTTTGATATATGCTTTTCAGAGTTTCCTGGGTTTCTACTGTCGTAAACTGATTCAGCTCTTTTTGTTTTACCATCAAAGTTTTTAAGAGAATCTTTGAGCTTATCTAAGTTGGCTTGCTCAGAAAGATCTAAACCTTTTGAATTTAGGCGATCATTAAAAATGTTAACCGGCATTGGAATTTCTTTACTTTCTTCAGCAATCTTTTTAACTGGACTTTCTGCCAACCATAAAGAGTCGGTCTCTGGGTCAAGGAGTCTATTAATAAAAGAGCTATTTGCACCATTTTCTAAGAGTCTTCTTACCAAATAGGGGAGCAGGTCTTTGTATTTGCCTATAGGAGCATATATTGTAGTTTTGTTGTTTTTACCAAGGACACTTTCTGCGCTCTTATACAAAAGCTCTCCCATGCCATATAGGCGCTGATACTCAAAGTTAGCTTGACCACCCATCTGATGAATTGCAGCAATAGTATGCGCATTATGAGTAGCAAATTTCGGTAAAAGGTTTTTAATGGAGAGCATTTTTTCAGCACATGCCAAATAAGAGATGTCTGTATGTGCTTTTTTGGTGAAAACAGAATACCCCTCATGCCCAAAAACCTGAGAATTTTTTATCTCATAATCCCAGTAAGCGCCTTTTACAAGCCTTGCATGCATTGGAGCTCTTTTTTCAAGCATTGCTTCAATCCAGTCAATTAAGTCTAATGATCTCTTGCCATAGGCCTGGATAGCAAGCCCAATATTTTCCCAATTTTTAACCCTCTCAGATACCAATACTTCCTCTAAAACCTCTATGCTTAATGAAAGTCTATCTTGCTCTTCAGCATCAATTGTAATCTCAACATTGTTATCTATGGCACTATGAATAAGCTTTAAAAGCCTCTTTAATAAGAACTCTCTTACCCTCTCAATTTTTCTTGTTTCATACCTTGGATATAGTGCAGATAGCTTTACAGACACCCCATTTTTATTTCCTGTTTTTTCATTAATTTTGCTAACCTCTTCAATTGCTTCAAGGTAAGCTTGAAAATACTTCTCGGCTTGATGGTCTGTTCTTGCTGCCTCTCCCAGCATATCGAACGAATAAGTGTTTTGATCAATATTCTTCAGTTTAGATATATCGTTAAAGTCTCTTCCCATCACAAATTCTTTGCTTAATATATGCATGGCGGCAAGAACAGCATTTCTTATTGGCATTTCGCCAGACTTTGATATGAGACCACTAATATATTTAGCTGGGTTATTATTGGATAGCTCAGATGGCTTAACCAGGGTTCCTGCTAGTAAAAGGCCCCATGTAGAGGCATTAACAAAAATACTATCTGCTTTATTTAGATGTTCAATCCATCTGCCCTCTGATAGTTTTTCCGTAATAATAAGATCTCTAGTAGATTTATCCGGTATCCTTAAAACTGACTCAGCTAAACACATAAGGGCTACACCTTCATTATTGGATAAGCCATATTCACTTAAAAAGGCATCCAACATCGTTCTCTCAGACTTAGCAACCCTGCACTCATCAATGATCATCTTTGCGTTATCAACTATCTTTGAATTACTTATAAAATTTGAATCTTCAATCATTGACTGAATTAGTTCATTTTCTGATTGAAATTTATTATGAGATATCGACATAGGTTATATTTTAATCTTAAAAGAATAAGTAGCAAGATTGTGATTTTCTTAATGCATTAAAAATACTATGATATGCAGATGACTGATGCTATTTCTATTATCAAGCGCGGAACAGACGAAATTCTGACAGAGGCAGATCTTAAGAAAAAGCTAGATTCTGGCAAGCAACTTACTATCAAGGCTGGATTTGACCCTACCGCTCCAGATCTTCATTTAGGCCACACGGTTTTGATAAATAAATTAAGACATTTTCAAGATCTTGGGCATAAGGTGGTTTTTCTTATCGGAGACTTTACAGGCCAAATTGGTGATCCCTCAGGTAAAAACAAAACTAGACCAACCCTCACCAAAGAAGAGGTTGCAGAAAATGCAAAAACCTATGAACAGCAAGTCTTTAAGATATTAAAAAGAGAATTAACAGAAGTCAGATTTAACTCAGAGTGGTGCAAAGATCTAGGAGCCGAAGGGCTAATAGGGCTTGCATCTAGATATAACGTTGCCCGAATGCTAGAAAGGGATGATTTCAACAAACGTTACTCATCCAATCAAAGCATAGCCATTCACGAATTCTTATATCCATTAGTTCAAGGCTATGACTCAGTTGCACTAAAGGCAGATGTGGAGTGCGGAGGCACTGATCAAAAATTTAATCTATTAGTTGGAAGAGAGCTGCAAAGATCTTTTGATCAAGAGCCGCAAGTTGTTTTAACTGTTCCTATTTTAGAAGGCTTGGATGGCGTCAATAAGATGTCTAAATCTCTTAATAACTTTATTGGGGTTGATGAGGCTCCAAATGAAATGTTTGGCAAGGTTATGTCTATTTCTGATACTTTGATGTGGAGATGGTTTGAGCTTTTAAGCTTTCTTTCAGAGAGCGAGATTGGTTCCTTAAAGAAATCTGTTGATGAGGGAACAAATCCAAGAGATGCTAAGTTTTTATTAGCAATTGAGATAGTTGATCGATTCCATGGAGATGGAGAGGGAGAAAACTGTAAAAACGCTTTTCTAAAAAGATTCCAAAAAGGGGCCTTGCCTGATGATATAGATGAAGTGGAATATGCAATTGATGGGGAATCTATTCCTCTAGTTAATTTACTTAAAGAAACTGGAATGGTTGCTAGCACATCTGAGGCTGCCAGATTAATTAAGCAAGGCGGCGTCAAGATAAAGTCTCAAAAGGTTGATGACCCCAAGAAAAAAATTGAACTAGGCACAAAACAAGTCTATCAAGTCGGCAAAAGAAAATTTCTAATAATCAAAACTTAAAATGAAAAAAATATACTTATTCCTCACATTACTTTTAACTATTGGCTGCAATCAAGACAGCCCTAACATTACCCAAATACAAAACATGCAATATTTTATAGATAACAGCCAAAATCCAGATATTATTGAGATTGAAAACGGCCTTCAGTATTCAATAATACAAAGCGGGGATCTTAACAATCCAACTGCCAACCTAGATGACATAATCACAGCACACTTTCATGGAACTCTTACCAATGGAGAAGTATTCTGGTCCTCTGTCGATATGAATGAGCCATTAGAGATACCTCTTTCTGGCTTGATTGAAGGGTGTCAAAAAATTATTTCACTGATGAGAGCTGGGGATAAGTGGAAGGTCTTTATTGACCCTAGCATGGCTTATGGCGATGAGGGTAGGCCGGGCATACCATCAAACTCAATTCTTATTTTCGAAATTGAGCTCTTAGAAATAGCTAGCCTTTAATCTCGGATAAAGCATAACCATATATTTCAGAGATCTGATCTATAACCTTACTTTTTGGTGTTCCAGCTCCATGGCCAGCTCTGCTCTCAACTCTTATTAGAACCGGATTATCGCAACCTTGTAGCTCTTGAAGTCTTGCTGCAAACTTAAATGAGTGCGAGGGCACAACTCTGTCGTCTCTGCTTGCGGTTGTAACCAATGTTTTTGGATAACACCTATTTTCTAGAACATTATGGTAAGGCGAATAAGCAAGTAGGTTTTCAAACTCTTCTTTATTATCTGGGGACCCATAGTCGCTTTCCCATGCCCACCCAATAGTAAATTTATGGAACCTGAGCATATCCAAAACACCAACCTGAGGAATAGCTATCTCAAATAAATCTGGATTTTGCAGCATAGTTGCTGCAACTAATAGACCCCCATTAGAACCGCCAATGATAGCTGTTGTTTTTGGGGACCCAATATTAGATGAATGAAGAAACTTTGCGGCATATGCAAAATCATCAAAGACATTCTGTTTATTAAGAAGCATACCTTGCTCGTGCCAACTATCACCATACTCGCTTCCACCTCTAAGATTTACAACAGCAAATACCCCGCCCTGACTTTTCCATGCTGCATGACTTTTGCTGAACCTAGGCGTTAAAGATATATTAAATCCTCCATAGCCATAAAGCATTACAGGAGTATCCTTTGTGATATTTGTAGATTTTTTATAACTTACATGTATTGGAATTTTTGTACCATCTTTTGATTCAAAAAATTTAAAATCAGATACATAGTCATCTTCAGAATAGGTCTTTAGATCCTCTTTCCAAAATAATGAAGTCTCTAATGTCTCCAAGTTAATTTTATGAATCTCTCTTGGTTTAACAAAACTAGTTACAGAGAGAAATGAATCAGTATCATCGATATCTCCTCCAAAGCCAGATATTGAAGCCTCTTTAAAAACATTTAATTTTTTTAACAATACCCCATCTAATGAATAGAAAACGATTTCTGAAAATGTATCCACCATGTAGTTAATAACAAAATTATTATTAATAATATTTACACTGCTGATATTATTTTCCGTTTCCTCAATGACCTCATTCCAAATAAATTTGCCATCTTCGATCTTTAAGGAAATAATTTTTCCATTAATCGCGTTCTCTGTTGTGTAAAACCAGAATATTTCATCCTTGTAACCTATTAGAGAATATGCTGCTTGGAGCTTCCCAATAATTGGTTGAAATTCCTCATTATCGTTCAGTTTTACATAGAGCCTATTTCTCTCATCAGTTCCCTCAGAGATCGACAAGAATTTAATATTGGTATCTTTTACAACACTAATACCCCAACTCCACCTTGGCTTTGATGCATTCTCATACATAACTGTATCTTGCTTTTGATCACTGCCAATTCTGTGGAACATTAACTTGGGAGCTGTATTAATATCTTTAAGCAGCTCATCTTTTGGCTCATCATACTTTTGGTAATAAAATCCAGAGCTATCATTCTCCCATGTCGGAGTAGAAAATTTTGACCAAGTAATTTTATCTTCTAGCTCATTGCCACTGTCTATATCTAAAAGCAACCAAGTCCTCCAATCAGAACCTCCATCTGAAATTCCATATGCAAGAAGCTTCCCATCATTGCTTATGCTAATCCCAGAAAGTGAAACTGTTCCATCTTCAGAAAATTTATTAGGATCAAGTAAAACTTCAAATTCACATTCATCGCATTTTTGGACCATTAATTTGCTTTGCTGCCATGAACCATCATTGTAGTAAAAAAATGTTTTTTCTTTTACCTTAAAAGGAGTGCTTTGAGAGTCTGAATCCCATATTCCACTCAAGTATTCCGCTATTGGTTTTTTGTATTCAGAATTTTCTATAAATTGATTGGTGAACTCATTTTGACGCTTGACCCAATCCAGGCTTTCTTCACTGGTAAAATCTTCAAGCCATCTGTATGAGTCTTCAACATCATAACCATGAATATTCTCAACAAAATATTTTTTATTTGAATCAGGGTACTCCATTTGGTTCGTTTCCTTGCTGCAAGAAATTATTAACACTAATGACAAAATTATAGGTAATCTATTCATATCAAAGCATAGTACTTTATAATCCTCCCATGAATCAATTCTTGAATGCTTGGAAATTTACTTCTGACCATCTTGGTTACCTTGTTGCGCTGGCATTGCCAGTAGCTTTTATGGAGGTATCGGTAGCCTATTTACTTCTGCCTATACAAGATGCTACTCAACCTGAGGATTTAATAGAATATATAAACTCTAATGGATCATTGTTTTTCCTAACTGCAGCTTTGGCCACTATTATTCAAATGGGTTTTGTTGGTGGTATCTGGGTTGCCTTTACAAGCATCGAGAATGATGGCGATGTATCACCTTTAGACGCTCAAATTGCAGGCATTAAAAAGTTTTTCCCACTACTAGGAGCTACTATTATTATTGGCTTCGCTTCATTAATAGGGTTTATTTTTTTAATACTACCAGGGATTTATTTAATGGCTAGGCTATCTCTTGCCTTCGGCTATATCGTGCTTGAAGACAAAGGTGTTTTTGAATCAATAGGCAAGTCATGGGAGTCAACAGATGAGCATGGCGGAAGATTATTTACTCTTACACTATCTTTTGTTTCTTTAACCTTATTAGTGTCTTTAGTAGTTGGAGCTGTTATTGAGTCTGGTTTAGTCAATCTAGCATTGTTAGCTATAGGAGAGTATCTTCTAGCACTTCCTCTCGCATATATATATTTCACACTCTATAAATCACTTAAAAATCTTTAAAGAATAATTGTCCAAATTGGATTCTAAAGGTAGAATGCACATTCCCATTTTTATGGGTCTGTAGCTCAGCTTGGTTAGAGCGCACCCCTGATAAGGGTGAGGTCGGTGGTTCGAGTCCACCCAGACCCACCATTCATTATTTCCATTTAAGTCTTAAACTGTTTTATTTATCGCCTTGATAATATAACAAGCCATCTACCAAGATTTAGAATATCAGCTAGCGCAGCAGAAACATAAGTAAGAGCTGCTGCATTAAGAATGCGATTCACAGCTTTTTCGCTAGGCTGTGATATATAGTTTCCTTCTCTTAATATAGGGAGTGCTTTTGAAAAGCTTGCATCAAATTCAATTGGAAGAGTTACCGCATGAATCATCATGCGCGCAACAAAACCAGAAAGCCCCAAGAACAGCAATACAGAAAATGGCATTGGATGTCGCGTGATAATTCCTATTATTGGAGATAAAGAAATAATAGTAACGCTCCAGCGAGCCACCATATTGGCAATAGGAATCATTTTTGTTCTTGTAGCTAGACGCTTATCACCTTGCTGATCCTGAATAGCATGTCCAACTTCGTGGGCTGCAATAGCAATTGCGGTCAATGATTTAGATTCATAATGCTCTCGCACAAGCCTAACTTTTTTCTCAATTGGATCATAATGATCACCTAGCTCAGTAATCTCGACCTCTACGCCTTTTAAAGAAAACCGCTCAATCAAATGCTTTGCAAGCTCACCTCCAGTTCCAGAAATTTCAGGTAGCTGTGATGAATATCTGTTCATAACAAACTTTACCCATAAAGAGGGCCCAAATATTATTACTAGAACTACGAGCATGCCTGCCAATATAATCATGAATTAATCCTAAACAATGTATTTTATTTTTACAAACGTATATTAGATTTGTTTCCTATATCTGGCTTTTGGAAATCATATCCACTCATGCTCACTCTCTCGAAGCGTTTAATTTAAGTAGCAGATATAGAAAAATTTTGAAGATCCCGAACATGACCTTGCTAAAAATTATAAATATGGGAGGGCAGGCTAAATAGATTTAAGCTTTTTAGATATCCTTTTATGACATTCTGGAGATGCATCTGTAGCATAAACCATGAGCATGGCCTCCAGTACCTGGTCATGATATTGGTCTAGATTTATATAGCCAAAAACCCAGTCTTGTCGTCCAATGCGATGGCTTTGATAAAGTTGTCTGGTAAGTATTGCCTTATCAATTTTTCCTAAAAGGAAGCCTCCCTCTAATGCATTAGTGACACATTGCTCTGCAATTTTAATTGATTGTTGATAAAAACCATCAACAGATTCACGATCTTCAAAAGCTCCCGTCTTTTCTGCAGCCATATACGCAGAGCGATAAAAATCCTCTTTGCCTTTGTACATTGCTGCAACACTACTAACATAATATAAAGCACTGTCTAGAGGATCACTTTTGGGTTCAAAAGACATCACTTTTTGAAGAGCCAATATTAGTTCAGCAACTAACTCGTCAGCAATATCCTCTTTCTTACCAAATAAATTATGAATTGTTGGCGCAGAAACACCAGCTACTTCGGCTAGCTCACTTATTGTAAATTCCTCTAAGCCTTTTGAGGCTATTAAATTTTTTGCTATATTGAATATTCGTTCTCGACGTAATTTTTTATTTGCTTGGCGAGTAACATTTCCGCGCGCCTTTGGTGTAATCATAGTGTGCGAGATATTAACATATGATCCTTTCTTCTATCAATATAACTTTTTATTATATATAAAATTTATGTACGTATAAAATCTGTCTTGTAATTAAATTTAATTATATATAAAATCTGCAGGTTTTGAAAAATATATATGTAAGTAAATTTAAATTATTAAAAGATTCTGTTTTAAAGAATAGTAGTCAATTATTTTCATTTACACTTTTTCTATTTTTAACAAGCTGTACAGTTATTCCTGGGGCGCATATATCTAAATTAGAGACTTCTAGCATAAGTTTTTCTAAAAATAACTCTATTAATTTGATTCCAATTACCCAAGATCTTATTAATAAAATGCAATCAAAAGAAATGAAGGTCGAGAGTGCTATCAGTAGATCTCTTCAAGATGAAATGAATAACTACACATACCTTGTAGGTGTCGGAGATGTTCTAAATGTAATTGTCTGGGATCACCCAGAGCTTACAATACCTCAAGCAGGTCATAGGTCAGCAGCTGAGGCCGGAAACTTTGTTCATAAAGATGGAACTATTTTTTACCCATATGTTGGAAAAGTTCCTGTTATGGGAAGGGAGGTTGCTCAAATTAGAGAAGATATTACCAAGGGCTTGAGCACCTATATAAATAATCCTCAAGTTGATGTTAACGTTGCAGCATTCCGTTCCCAATATTTCTTTGTTTCAGGGGCTGTAAAGAATTCAAAAATGATCCCGGTTAGGAATGTTCCTACTACAGTACTTGATGCAATAAGCCTTTCAGGCGGTATGGAATCTGATGCAGACTGGAGAGCTGTAACTCTCACATCAACTAATGAAGAAGGGAAGCTAGTTACAGAAACTATTGATTTATCTATCCTATTAGAGCAAGGGGCTTTGAATCAAAACAGACTTCTTAAATCCAATGATGTTCTTCATATTCCACGAAATGATGCGCTCAAGGTTTTCGTCATGGGTGATGTTGTTAACCCGACTACACAACAAATTGGTCGAAGAGGTATGACCCTTGCTGAAGCTCTCAATAATGTTGGAGGTATAAATGAAGCATCTGCAAATGCCTCAGGCATATTTGTTCTAAGAGCAAGCAATTCTAATTCAAAGCTTGTAGATATATATCAGTTAGATGTCTCGATGGGCCCTAGGTTGATTTTAAGTACACAATTTAAACTTCAGCCTAAGGACATAGTTTATGTAACATCTGCACCCGTTGCGCGATGGAATAAGTTACTGGCACAACTTACAAATAGTCTTAATCAGATTTACCAAATTGATCGTATCGAAAATAGATACTAAAGAATTAAGTTAAATATGTCGAATAATAATACATTACAAGAAGAGAGAACAAACAAAGAGTTTAATGATGAAATAGACTTACGTGAGCTCCTTTTAGTAATGCTAGATGGTCGATACATAATTATATCTTTGGTGGCTTGTTTTGCAGTATTGACTATGATCTATGCTTTACTTCAGCCGCCAATCTATAAAGCTAATAGTTTTATCCTTATTGAAGAGGCAGCTCAAGGTATCCCAGGGCTTGATAAAACTGCTGAAATAATCAGTTCTGATAGCTCTCTTGTTAAGGAACTATTTTTTATAAAATCTCGAATGATCATGGGTAAAGTGGTCGATGAGCTAGACTTATCAATATCTGCTGAACCAAGTTATTTCCCCGTCATTGGAGCAACTTTTGCAAGACGTCACGATGGTAATAAAGTTGCAAATCCGCTTTTTGGGTTTGAAACTTATGCTTGGGGAGGAGAGGATATAAACATCTCATATTTGAACTTACCTAAGCACTATCTAGATAAAGACCTAAAGCTTATCGCTTTAGAGGATCAAGAGTTTTCATTATTCTACAATGAACAAGAATTGCTAAGTGGCCATGTAGGAAAGTCAGCCTATAGTTTTGATGGTGATCTTGAAATTATGATAAGTAGTTTAATTGCGAGACCTAACACCCAATTCAAAGTACATAAATCAAGTCGACTTGATGCAATCCTAAGGCTACAAAAGAATTTATCAGCCTCGGAGAAAGGCAAAAAAACAAATATTATTGAGATTTCGCTTAATGGCGGTGATAAAAATTCTATTACTAATATAGTCAATTCAGTGGCTGAAAATTATTACTTCCAAAGCAAGAAGCGACTTGCATTAGAGGCAGAAAGCAGCCTTATTTTTTTAGATCAACAGATTGAAGGAGTGAAGGCAGAGCTATCTAAAGCAGAGGTAGCTCTTAACGATTTTAAGAGTGATAATAATTCTGTAGATATTGGTCTAGAAACCGCAGCAGCACTTGATAGTCTTATTCAAATTGAAGCAGATATCAATTCAATGTCTATTAATGAGGCGGATATATCAAGACGTTTTATGTCAGAACATCCAAACTATATCTCATTCAAACTTCAGCAAGACAGCCTATTTGCGCAGCGAGATAAAATTATAAAAAAATTAGAAGAACTTCCGAATATGCAGAGAGAAATTTTAAGCCTTACGCGAGAGTTTGAAACGACTCAGTCTATTTTTCTTTCTCTTGACAATCGTCGTCAAGAGCTTGATATTTTAAAAGCAAGTACTGTTGGCAATGTTCGGCTGATGGATAAGGCAGGAGTTGTGCCTGGTTTAATTTCCCCAAACAGAAAGCTCATTGTAATTTTAGGTATTTTGCTTGGAGGGATGTGCGGTATTGTTATTGTGCTATTAAGATTTTATTTAAAAACAGGAATTATTGATCCTAAAGCGTTTGTTGATTTAGGGCTTAATGTTCAAGCCACAATACCTTATTCCGAAAATGAAGTTTCTCTAAGACCAATAGAATTACCAAGAAATAAAGAGCGTCGCAAAGGGGATGCTAAAAGAAAGTTAAATTGCAGTATTTTGGCAAATGATTATCCAGATGATTCTTCGATAGAAGCACTAAGGAGTCTGCGAACAAGCCTTCGCTTTTTAATGAGTGGTACTAAAGATAACTTAATTATGATCTCAAGCGCAAATCCAGAGGAGGGAAAGTCTTTCATAACAGTAAATCTTGCTGCCGTTATCGCACAATCAGGTAAACGTGTCCTTGTTGTTGATGCAGATATGCGCAAGAGCTATTTGCATAAAATGTTTGGCGTGAGTTCAAAAAATGGTCTATCTGATATTCTTACCGGAACTTTAGATAGTCGAAATTCGGTTAGAGAAACCAAAGTACATAATCTTTATTTTATGCCCCGAGGCGAGACTCCCGCCAATCCCTCAGAGCTTTTGATGGCGGCTAATTTTGATAAGCTAGTTAAGAATTTAAGTGATGCTTTTGACTTAGTTATCTTTGATACTCCTCCAATATTAGCAGTAACTGATGCGTCTATTATTGGCTCATATTGCAACTTAAATATGATGGTTACTCGTTTTGATTTATCTTCGTCCAAAGAGGTTTTAGCAGCAAAAAAAAGGTTTAATCTCAATGGTATTGATATCTCTGGTGTAATCTTTAACGCTATCGAAAAGAAAGCTAGCAGCTATTATTATGATGATATATTTCAATATTCTAGTGCTCTTGAGGGGTACTATAAAACACCTATTAAGAACCAATCTAGTAAATAAGAATTTACCAATAAGAAAGCCTAGGATAACTATAAAATAGTTATAAATATCTGGGAACTATCTGAGAAGCTAATTTCTCATGTTTATCCTTCTTAAACCTCTTTAAAATAAAGAAGTTTAATTACTAATTTTTGTTATTAATCCTAGATCTTAGCCATTCTTCTAGTCGAAAAGTAGCTATGACATCATCATGATTATAACCAAGAATTTCTTTTTTAAGCTGTTCTTTAACTTTAGTATCTTTTTCTTTAAGATAGCGATTAAATTGAACGATAGACCATTGACCGCCAGTGCCAGCATCCTCCCATTGAAAGTTTACTAGGTCTCGATGCTTACAAATATCCTTTAGCCCGTAGCTTTGAAGTGGAAGTACAAGACTTTCAAGCACAGGTTTCTGCATATCAAAAAAAGGACTGTCATTCCCAAGAAGATACTTCACTGTTTCATTTTCTTCCATGCTATACCTTTTAGCATAGGCGAGAATTGTAGTGCGCTCATGTTGAGAAAAATGAGCTAAGATTAAGTCGCTATATCGTGATCGATATTCTTCAATTTTATCTAAAAAAGCCATCCACCCTTTTTCATCGTCCTCTTCTTTATCAGTCCAGACATATTCAAACTTATTATCTCCATTAGATGGTTCAAGAAAACCCCAAAGGTAAACATGTTTATCAATATTAGCTGTAAGAGCATTATCTTCAATATCAAAATGTACCCATGTGCCCTGTGGAAGATTGATTGGAGTAATAGTATAAATCTTATTGTTTAGATAGGACTGCGCTTGCAATATTGCTCGCTTTTTCTTTAAAGAGCCCTTTAAATAAGGTACATCAGGCAAAGCATCATAATCAGTATTAGCTAATTCGGTAATTGATTTAATTCCAATTTTCTCAAGTCCTTGAGCTGAGCGACCTTGAATGCCGTATATTAATGAGAGCTCTTCTGTAGCATCAAACTTGGGCTTGCAATGATTATAGTATTCACATGAACTGCATTTGCTATGACTGTATCGGGCAGACGGCTCTTCTTTGTCTTTTAGAAGTGTGCGCATTTCATTAATAAATTTTTCTGTAATAGCATTGGCTTCATCACCTATTTCAGAAGTTGAACCATCACCAAGATAAACAATTGCTGGAAGTTCAACACCAAGGAGTTTTCTGTAAAAACCAAGTTGAATCTGTATAGATTTTTTCTTCGCATTAAGCGAAAGCTTGGCATCAGCAGGTTGATATTCTCCACTTTCATTTAGAATTAGAAAGTCTGGAAAGCCAACAAACCCCTCCTTATCATTTCTTAGCTGGGCCTGATATATAACTTCAACATTTTGAGCCATAAGTTGATGAGTCTCTTCAATCGAAGAAGCCTTATGAACATCATATTTTCCCTGAAGATGCTTGAGAATTTTTTCCTCATGTTCTAGCCCTCTGTCTTTGACTAATTGATCGAAGTGATCCTCAGTTTGGTCACAATCTAATTGGCCTTTGTTGTCGAGCCAGACACGGCGTACACATTTTGACCATGCAGTAGCATCCGAGGGTTTTATGAAAGGATAATTCTTGGTTTCACTCATTGCTTAATCCTCAAAAAGTAATCTTATTTATCAATAATCCTCTATATAGTCATACTCTCGTGCGAATACATATGAGTTTTTATCAATATTTTTTATAAATCTATCATCAATATCATCAATAACAGAAATTGTTTCTTTCTCAAAATTAATTAATATTAATTGTATGTTCTTAGTTAAAAT